>ERZ777010.392-NODE-392-length-47572-cov-246.305512_pt1 | contig 47572 bp, 88 predicted proteins | sample MGYA00374963_ERZ777010 | MGnify/ENA primary metagenome ERZ777010 (study PRJEB29309, sample SAMN06268256) | bioreactor metagenome | isolation source: Joint BioEnergy Institute, California, USA | place: USA:Joint BioEnergy Institute, California, USA | collected...
ATTATTTTGCCTGACGGCACTTTCTGAGGAAAAAGGATAAAAGCCTTTTAAGGAGTGTTATCTAAAATGTTTAGAGTGATTGTTGCCGGGTCTAGGGATTTTCAAGATTATAATTTGCTAAGAAATACATTGGATTATCTATTGCAAAACAAATTCCCGCATGTTGAGATCGTTTCAGGAACTGCAAAGGGAGCAGATCGTCTTGGTGAAAAATATGCTATGGAAAGAGGATTGAAAATAAAACAATTTCCTGCAAATTGGGATTTGTATAAAAAACAAGCAGGATATATTCGAAATGTGGAGATGGCTAGATATGCTGATGCATGTGTATGTTTTTGGAACCGGAAAAGTCGTGGAACAATGCATATGATTAATATTGCAAAAGAATACGGATTAGATTTGAGAATTATTTATTATAGAAAGGAAAATTGTCTTTAAGCAGAGAAAGATAATAATACTTTTCTATTTAAGAAAGGATGATATTTAGTGAAAGATAAAAAATTATTGCTTAGTATAATTTAAAATTTTACTCACAAAAATGAAAGACCTTTCATTTTTGTTGTAGACAATGAAAAGATGAATTGTTATACTTAAACATAGGGAAAAACATACGGAAAGAGGAGAGATTACAATGAATCAGAAAGATCTAATGGAACATCTAAAACAAATGGGCTGTTTTGATTTTTTGTCGATTTTGACACCAGGAGCAACTCCACAAGACTTAGAAAGAGAGTTTCAACGTCAATTAGAGAAAGATATGCAACAAAAAAATATGAAAGACCATTCACAAGAAACAAAACAACATAAGAAAAAATATACGATTTTTGATGTGGCAAAGGATTTAAAATCAGATCAGCTAGCTAGATCTCTGTCTAATCCGAAAAAAATTATTAGAAAACTGCCAGATGGATCACTTTTTGATCAATTAAATAATAATGTCTTGGAATTCAGTCATGAAGTATTAAATGATACATATGAAATTTTAAGATTGATTCCAGTTAATTACCTTCAAGCTCTTGATTATTATTATCATTCAGGTTTGGTTTTGTTTGAACATGACGATTGTTTATATATTTTGCATGATAATAGTAGATTAACAACAAGTAATATTTTTAATGTTGATTGGTATATTGCACATATCTAAAGGGGAGTGATTAAGTGAGAAAAAATTTGTTCACTATGGAAAAGTTGATATTTATTTATTAAAAGGAGAGATAAATTAAAAATATGGTAAAAATATACACTTCACAGTATGGATATAAAGGTGAAGATAGGTTAGATATTACAGTTAAAACAGGTGATAAAACATTTGCTCCGACATGGGATATGGTTATGGGTTATAAAAATGGAGCACTATCTAGTGAACAATATGTAAAAATGTATATCGATCTCTTAAGAAATTCTTATAAAAAGAACAGGAAAAGATGGGAAGAAATATTAAATTGTGAACAAGTAACATTTGTGTGTTTTTGTGGTCATGGTAAGTTTTGTCATAGATTAATATTAGCAAATGTTTTTACAAAATTAGGAGCAATTTATAAAGGTGAAGTTGATAGAAATGGTAATTTGATTAAATAAATTTTTGTTTTGTTAAGAGGTGTAAAAATGAAACGACCTATACCCAAAACATATTATGAGCAAATGAAAGATTTGGTTGGTAAAGATTGCTTTGTTGAACCACCTTCTGAAAAAAGTTGGATTTTAGTAGGTATAATTTGGGGAGTAGATTTATTGATATATTGGTATGCAATATTATTTAGATAAATTTCTTAAATTTTTAATAGGGAAAAGACATGAAATATATCATTTCATCAGATTCTATAATGAAGACAAATGCAGGAGGAGTTAAAATGGCGAAATTTAAATTTTATGCATCAACAGGATATGTGGGAAGCATGGTTGAAGAAGTATTAGAAATACCGGATGATGAATTAGAAGGAATGTCTGAAGAAGAAAAATATGAATATATTTATAACACATATTTTGAAGGTTGGCTGTTAACTAATAACATTGATATGGGATTCTATGAAGAAAAAAAATAAAAAATATCTTTCCGGTCGGACGGTCAGATATATCATATTTAATGAAAATAATTCAACGTATAGTTTAAAAGGGAGGGAGTGAAAGATGTTTCAAAAAGGGGATTGGGTTATCCATGAAAACCGATTTGGTTTTACTAAGGTTGGTTTGGTAATAAGTGTAAACGAAGAACATAGGCTTGCAGAAATAGCTTTTATGTTCAATGCTTATCCATATAGACAAGTACAGACAATTCGTTTCAAAAATTTAAAGCCGGCTCCTATTGAAGCATATAATTATCCTGAACAATTAGAATTCCTGATCAATCTGGCTTTAGATATGAAAGATGAAGCATGGTTTAAAGAATTAACAGAAAAGAAAAATTTAATTAAAAAAACTGAATTTTGAAAACTTAATTTTTGATAACAGAAACGGAGGGGCTACAATATGACAAATAAGAAAAAGTTTCATATCAGCGATATTTTAAGTGTTACAACTGGCAAATTAGTATCTACAAGAAAAATGGATGGTTTATATGATATTTTAAACTTTATGACAAACGATAATCTTTTTACTCATCAGCTGCCGAGGGCTTATAAGGAATGTAAGCCATATTTATTGGAGCAGATCCCTGCCTTGAGAAATGTTACAGGCAAAGAAGTTACTGAGGATAATTGGAAAGAATGGCTTGAAGAACAAATTGAAAAATTCGGCGAATATTTTGAAATTGAGCCGTTGCCGGAAGGTGTGCATGAGTATATTGATCCAATTACAGAAGCAATTGAAATGATGAATAAAAAATAAGAGTTCTTCTAAGCATTGAAGGAAGAAAAATGGGTAATAAACTCCAAAGATTCGGTTTAGAAACTAACTATTAATGCAGTAAGAAAGGGTGAGAAAATTGAAAATTAGTAAAGCTCTTAACATAGCAGTTGGTTGTGTAATGGCAAGCTATTTAGATGCGAATGAAAATCGGCAACATATACGAGAGCAACATATACAAGTTATTGGGGGGAACGGAATGAACGATAAAGAGCAAGAAGAATTTGTATGCGAGTATTGCGGAGTAGAGTTGGACGAAACAGACGAATATCATACGACGTTTCGCACTTGTAATGAGGACTGCTATATGAAAATGGTTGGGTTATCATGGAGTGATTTTATTTAAGGCATTGGAGGGATCGGAATGAACGACAAGGAACAATTAGGAGAAATTAAAGGCAGGATTAGTAAACTATTTGGTTATGAAACTGCCAAAGATGACGCTATGTATTATATGAAAAAAGGTCATATTACATGGCTTATTGAACAAGCAGAGAAAGTGGAGCAGTTACAACAGGAAATTGAAAAGCTAACAAGAATAGCGGCTGAAGCAGATGAAGCTTGCGAATATTGGAAAGACAGGTATAAGCAGGCGCAAGCAAAAATTGAACGATATAGAGACGTATTGGAATGGTATGCCCACTCAGAAACATATAAGAGAGCAGGTAACGGTGAGTACGTCATAATGATGGATAAAGGCTGGAACGCCAAGCAAGTATTGAAAGGTGAAACTGTATAAAAGATAAACTTTATCAAGAGGGGTGTTTAAATGATAAGATCAAGTAAGACAAAAATACATGGAATTAAAGGTGATCCTACAACTCCTAGGCCACTTAAACCACCTTCGCAGCGAATTAATAAGCAAATCGATATAATTGAACATCAGAAACAAGAAATAGAAATTTTAGAAAAAGAAAATGAAAATCTTCGCAAACAACTTTCAATGTTATTTCCAATAATTGAAAAACAGATGTACATGGAGGAGATTCAGTCATTAAAAAATCGAATTAAATATCTTGAAAATGAATTGAGAAATTGTGGATATAGTGATACGGATTTGGATAATGATTTTTTGTGGAAATTTCAAGATAAACAAATTGGATGGGAGGAATAGAATGAGTCAAAAAATTTGCGAATGTCCTTATACAAAATGGTGTCATCCGATGCGCCAAAAAATACAATTTCAATTTAGAAAAGAGTCTAAGACATATACGAAGGTGGAACAATGTGATTTTTATAAGAAAATTAAAAAGCTGGCCGAAGAAAATGCACAGTAGGTATATAATGCAAAGCAAGGAGTGATTGAATTGCAAAGGGAATATTTTTGCGGTGGGTGTGGCTTATTTCATTGGGTAGACCAATATAAAATTGATGAAAAAACAGGAAGAATGGAATACAAACCGCATGAAGGTTGCCCAAATAAAGATTGTATATCTCATAAAGAAGCTGATGTGCCTGTATTTGCAGTCGATACAATTGGTTTTGCTTATTTTGCAGAAAGCCATAAAGATTTTATAGATGAAGTTAAATGGAGTTCTCCAAAATACGCACCTGAAAAAGTAATTGAGACATATAAAAAACAGGGAATTAGAATTGAAGATTAATGCACATTCTGAAGGAAATGTACAGTAGGCACATAATGCGACATTTAAGAAGGGAATGATTTTATGGATAAAGATAATTATTTATATGGGATAGCTGTATTTCTGTATTCGCTAATAACAAAAGAGAATCTTTCTAAAAAGGAATTGAAATCAGAAATAAATTTTATCATTGATGAAATGTATAAAGTGTTTAAGTAATGTCGCATTCCGTAGGAAATTGAAATTGTAAAGTGAGGTAAAAAAATGACATTTTGGGATTATATAGATAAATATCACGATGATATATTTTTATTAATTTATATTTTTGGTATGACAGTAATTATTATGTCACCGATTATTTTAGATGGAATTGTTACGATTATAAATTCTTTAAAAAAGTGATTTTATTGTTGAGGTAAATACGATGATTAAAAAAATAAAACAATTATTATCTGACCATAAATACATAACTTATTTAGAACCAGAGCCATATTATATTTCAGTTGGTGATGAATATCATGATCGGAGATCTAAAAGATATTATCTCATATGTGCTAAATGCAAGAAACAAATTGAGGTAATTGATACTTGGAAGAATGATGAGATTAGGTTAAGAGGTGATTGATTATGGAATTAAAAATTTGCGAAACCAAAAATAATGTTGATTTATTGATTTCTGAACCATTTCAACCATTTGAAACTGATTGTGACAATTGTAAATATTTTTATACATTTCCTTTGAAACATCCTAGTGGAGATTGTACGAAGCATGGTTTTAGTTGTGGCTATGGATTTACATGTAAGGATTTTGAGAAGAGGTAAAATTAGAGGTGGGATATTTGAAAATTAATTTAGAAGTCGGCCAAAAATGGGTTAGCGATACTCATCCATACGAGGATTTTGAGATTTATGATGTTATTGTTCAGGAATGGGATAATCATCCGACAGAAGTATTTTATTGCTGGAAGCGAATTAATGAAGAAGCATTTAAGAAATATGTTGAATTTAAAAAGGGTATGACAATTGAAGAGTTGTATGCAAAAGGTAAGAATTACTATCCTTATGTTTGGCATGGGGAGACAAAGAGATCAAATATTATAAGAAAAATAAAGAAGTATAATATGAAATTAACTAAATAAATGATAGTTTTTATCGGGTGGGTGAAATGAATCGAAAAATTTCCTTTAAAGCATTAGTTGGTTCGCATAATTATAATTTGCAGACAGAAACATCAGATAGGGATTATAAGGTTTTTTTCTATCCAAATTTTTCAGAACTCTATTCAGGAGAGAAATATTCAAAAGTCGTGACAAGTAATTCTGAAGACATTGAATATCATGACATTCGTAAATTGCCCGATATGTTATGGAAATCTAATGTGAATTTTCTTGAAGTGTTGTTTTCAGTTGAAGTGAAGAAATATGATGACTTGTATGAAAAATTAAAGAGTAAAAGAGAAGAAATTGCTCGAATGAATTTGCCTTATTTGTACGATGCTTGTATGGGCATGTTCTATAAGAAAAAGAAAGAGTTTGAGAGAGATTTAAACAATGACTCTGAATGGTCTAAAGTCTGTAAACATGTTATGAGTGCAGTTAGAATAGTTGATTTTCTACAAAGATATGAAAGTAATAATTGGAATTTTCAAGATGCAATTAATTATAAAAATAATGAATTCAAAAGAGAAGTGTTGTTAAGTATTCGTAAAGGTGAATATAAGTATGAAGATGAACTAAGAGTGTTTATGGATTCCTCCGAAAAGCTGCTCAATGCAATAAAGAATGTTTATAAAAAACATAAAGAGGATTTAGAAACTAAAAAATTTGTTTATGAAACAGTTAAAGAATATGTAGCAGAAAGCATTTTTCAAGAATTAATATAAAAGGAGGGTTTTATAAGAATGAGCGAATATGAAGATAAATAAATAATGGCTCTTCGGATTAAGTAGTAGAGTTTTAAAAACAATGTAGACACATAAAACGAAATAAGGAGTGGTTAATATGAGAAAAGTTAAATTCACTCTATCTTTTGGTTTGTGCAAAAGAGAAGAAGTTATTACATTCGATGATGACATTACAGACGAAGAAATACAAACTGAATATGAACAATGGCAAGTAGAACAGTTAGATGGTGGTTGGGAAGATGTTGATTAATGAACAGTACGAAAAAAATGTTCAATTACAATATTTCGAAATATAAATTCGATGGATATTCCACTATATAATCCGAATACCCTAAATAATTAAAAAAGCAAGTTAAAAGTTTTCAGTATGATAATACAGTTATTACAGCTAAATGAGTATGATGTTACAGAAGAAGTAAAATTATTTTTTTAAATGAGCTTTCGAACAATAAATAAAAGGGGAGATAAACAATGGGTATACTTTATGAAAAAGTGAAGCTTACACAAGATTTAAAAAGACAATTTATTATTCGGCAATTGATAGACATGGGTGTAAGAGAGCATAACGGTCGATCTGTATATGATTTAGATTACTATGAATTGAAACATATTTTAGCAAAGCAAAGAGCTGTACAATCTTAACAAGCCAGATGGCTATAAAAATACTTAATTGGAGGGATGTAAATGGCTCAACTTGATAGTATTTGGGAAACGCTAGATGGTAAAAACAATTATCCTCAAATAAAAGAGGAATTGTTGAAACGTTTTGGTGTGAGAAGCTTGGGCGATATTGGATTAAAAACTATTTGTGATACTTGCAGTGTAGAACACCAATATGCAAGAAATGTTTACAGAGGTGTTTTAAAAGAAGGCGTTGAAGTTAGTGAAATAGAACTAGCAATGATTTGTGATGGTGGCTATTCATTTTTTGGAGGGCATAGCACTATTTTAAAAGACCGAACCTTTGTAGTAGAAATCTATATTGATTAAGATAGGTCATTTCCATGAAAATGTTTTTTGTTCTGCTACTACAGCAACATGCGAAGAAATCTGGTTAAAAAAGTGACTGAATAAAAAAAAACATTAAATGAGATATTTAAATATACCATGATTAATGAGGTGAAGAGCAATGGAAAAAGTAAAAACTTATCCAGAGATGAATAAAGAAATTAAAAATATTCTAAAATTATCAAATGATGACCCATTTAATCTTTATATTGTTGCTCGTATTGAAGAACTTGAACAGAAGGTTAAAGATTATGAAAAAGCAATCAATGAATGTATCGAGCGAATGACACATGGCGGGCCTGGCACAAGAAGCTTTGTGTATGATACGTTAAAAGGGATTCTACATGAACAGGCTAAAGAAAATTAAAGATAAACTTAAGAATCATTGTATCTTTTATGGTGAAATGCGTTTCAAGAATACATAGAGATTTCGAATAGATGAAGGCATTAATGAACAGAAAGACAGTTTGGTTATGGAAAGATGACAAAAAGAGAACAGGATACTACATTGACAAAGAAAATGGGGAATTATGGTCTATTGTTGGTGAACTTGCTGGTAAAGTTGGTGAAATTCAATTAATTAATTGGATTAAGGAGTGACATATATGTTGTGTGAAAAATGCTGTAAAAATGAAAATGTTTATAGTTTTGAGGTTTATGAGGAATATGAAATCCCTGCCGAATATGATTTTATTTGCGTCGATTGTGCTGAAGAATATAAATCTAAAGAAAAACAAAACTTCATTCAGAGGTGATGTTAATGGAATTAGATGAATTAACACGTAAAAGGATTGAAAAATTATGTGATGAATTAATAAATGAAAGTCTATATAATCCCAATCGTGATACTGCGCTTTTTACTGGCGGTATGTACATAGGTATTCTGAGGATATTAGAAATATTAAATATTGAAATAAATAATATTAATTAAATTTAAATGAAATTAGCTATTTATTAGAAAGGGGTTTTAAAATTGAAATGTATGATTTGCGGAGGAAAAATTATTAGTCAATGTAAATGTCTTCGTGGTGATGTGACTTGTGAAAATGGTCATTCTTATCATTGGTCGCCCTTTTATAAGGAATATCATCAAGGTTTGAGTGATCATAATACAGATACATTTAGCAAAGATTGCTGCAAAGACAAAAGAAAAATTGAAATTATAAATTAAATGAAACTAACATTTTAAACAAATTATAATAAGAGGTATATTTATGAGTGAAATTTTAAATAAAAATTGAAAGGAGTGAGAAAGTGAAATTAAAAAATAAAATCAATAAAAGTAAAATAAAACAAAATAGAAAATGGAGTTTAATTAATATTTATTATAAAGCAGCAGAATTAATTATTGGTAAACCATACATATTTATCGAAAATTTTATAAGTGATATTTATAAAAAAAGAATGAATAGAAACATCTCAATATATAAAAGAAAAGTTGTGAACGAAATTGTTAAATATATTCAATATTGTTTTGCTCGTTATGGATCTGATAGGATAATTATTTCCGAAAATAATTTGAGAAGTAGTTTTTATGACGATTACGAAGCTGATATTAGACTTGACCAATTTATAGGATATGGATTTAGTCCAAGAAAATTTAATAAAATATCAAGAAAATTTTATGATTATGTGATAAGTGGGAATAAAGAAAAGGATAAAATATATTCAGAGATATTAGTAATGGTACTAGATTATTTTAGAACATATGAAGATGTTGAAATTATAAGAAAAAAAGAAGTTCTAAAGATTATTGGGTTATAAAAATGAAATAAATAAAATTAATTGATTTGAAAAGGAGTAATAATATGAAAAATAGTGTTAAAGGTATGACTTGGGGAAGTCCAGAGTTTGTTTCTGTTGCTAAAAATGCTGAGCAAAAAGCAAATCATCAGCGTTTTGAAGAGTTAACAAAAGAATTATTAGAAATGATTGATAAAAGAAAGGTTTCTGATGAGGTTCTAAATCAATTTATTTTAATTCTAGAGCATAAATTATTTGATCAAGATGAACTTATAAAAATAGCAAAATAGAAGGAGAGACAGAGAAGTAAATTAAGATGCTGACTTGTCAATTTTGCGGTTTAACTGGAACACCTGAAGATGGAGATTTTCAATTAGATACATTGTACAATAGAGGTTTTTTCTGTGAATGTTGCGATGGATTTACATATTTTGATGACGTGGAAGAGAAACATCGTTTTATTTTAATTTTAGAACATAAAAACAAACGACAAGAAAAGATTTCTACTCCTATTAAGTTTCATAAAAGGCTGTCACCTTATAGGTATCCCGGTGGTAAATCAAGAATCATAGACTATTTATATACTTATCTTCAAAAAGAAAAAACAAAGAAACTTGTATCGCCTTTCACAGGTGGTGCAAGTTTTGAATTAGCTATGTTGCATTCTGGTGTAGTAGAAGAACTGCATTTAAATGATTTAGACTTTGGCGTGTATTCTTTTTGGTGGCTTGTTAAACATATGCCTTATGCACTTATTGAACGAATACAAACCGTTCGGCCTACTCATAATGATTATTTTTCCGCTCAGGAGCTTATAAAATCTGATTATCATGAAGCAGATATGGTTGATGCTGCTTGGTCTTCTTTATTAGTAAACAGGTTATCTTATAGTGGAATCTATAAAGCAAATCCTTTAGGTGGAAAAAATGGATCCATAAACTCATTACTTTTACGATGGAATCCAAATGAATTAATAAAACGAATTCATATGATTCATGAATTAAGTGAAAAAATAACTGTCACACAATTAGATGCTTGTGAATTAATTGAGGAAGCGTATTGGGAAGATCAAGCAACAATTTTCATTGATCCACCTTATGTAGATAAAGGAAAAGATTTGTATCACTGCTACTACACGAAGCGAGATCATATTAATTTAGCAGTATTATTAGACACATTATATCGTGGTTGTCCTGGATCTGATATCATTGTGACATATGATTATTCCAAATGGTTAGAAAATCTATATGACTATCCGCAAATTGTGATATTAAACAGAAATTATTCCATTTGATTTTGCCTGTCGGCATGTTTTGGGGAGGTGTGTTCATGTTTATTTTATATACTCTTTCTGTTTTTGTCATCATTATGAATTATTCTATGGCTAAAAGTTTAGATTACATTTATTTTAATCTATTGCAAGAAGGAGTTGAAACATGGTGATTATATTCGAAGAATGGTTAAAAATATGGTGCGAAAAACATCAGTACGAGTTTTTAGAATATGATGGTGGCTGGGCATTTTTCAAGGATAAAAAAAACGGCAATGTTTTTCCAATCAACGAAAATAAATTGCACTTAATTATAAAGTGATGAGAAGAATGAAGTTGGTTAAAGGTTGTGCGACAGGAAGTGGTTTTTCGAAAGTTAAAACTGGAGGAATAGTATGGAGAAAGAAAAAAAGATTTCAACAAGTAATCTTATTTCTTTATTAGATAAATATGATTCGGTGGATGCTGAATATTACAAACATTATTTAGAGAGCATTCAAGTTTTCGATTTTATTCTAAATAATCAAGTTATTACTGTAGAGGACTTGAATCGCTTCTCTTATGAACAATTAGAATGGGCGATTGATGCATTACGAGATATACCATTGGAAGGAGATAATCCACGTTATTTTTCCAAAAAGCCATTATATGAATACTGCAAGTCTCAGGATTTGATCGGAAAATTTTCAAAAATGAAAGCCGTTCAAAAAGAAATTCTATTTTTTTAAAAATAGGAGATGATTGCTTCATGCCCTACATAGAAGAAGAAATGGGAAGCTCGCTCATACACATTGTTGATGTTATGATGATGTATAAAATCATGCACGATCATCATTACATAACATATGATTCTATTCATTTTATCTATGATTATGATTTTTCGTATGAGTTAATAAATTTCTTTTCTGATTTTATTAAAAAGATTTGTTCAATAGATGATATAAGAATTATAGAAGATGATGAACTGGAAGAGTTATATGAACTTGATGAAACAATGCTTATTAGTTCTATACGTTTTAATTTTTTAGAAACATTAGAAGATTATTTAAAAAACTATTATGACTACAAAACATACAGTCGCTATCAAAATATACTATCGAATTTAATATTATCATTTGGTGATGATAATAATTATAGCATTTTTTATATGGATCCTCTTTCAGCGTATAATGAGAATTTTGATGATTATTCTTATGGAATTTTTATTGACGTAGTGCCTATTTTTTCATATTCGTTAAAAAGATTTATTGATGCTTATAGAGAATTAAGAGAATTTTATTATGAAATTATGGGAGAGTATCCTGTTAAGAAGGTGATAACAGCATGAAAAAAGTTACCATTGTGCTAGAAGAGAAAAAATTACCTCATGTTCAATATGAAAATGGAAATGTCATGAGAAGTTTTAATGTTTATCATGATGATCTATTACATTTAATTCAACAGTCTACATTTGAAGAAGAAAAGAAAATAGAGACAGTTCTTATTTCGCCAGCTTTTCCTCCTAATACAGTAAAATATGGAGAAAAAAGTGATGGCACTTCTATTATATTTATTCAGCAACCAGAAGCATCTTGGGATATTACATATCATCGTCAATCATTTCGAGATGTTCCATTTCCTAATTTAATTTTTGGCTTTAGAATTAAAAAACAGGTATTAACCGGGAAATTTGTTGTGGCGTATAAAGACCGTTTTTTAAGAGATAAAACTCCATTATATCGTTTCCCGTATAGTAATGTATATAACGAACAGGGAAGTATGTGTTTTTATGAAAATATAGAGTATAAAGATTTAGTACAACTGCAAACTTTTATTCATCGGTGGATACATACAGATATGAATGATCATTTATATGGGGAAGATGTTAATTTAAGCGGTAAGCCCCTTAGACAATTATTTGAGGAAATGTCAGGGCAGCCTTTTAACTATGATATTTTAAAGCCTATCAATTTAAATTTTGAGGAATGGTCTAATTCTTTAATTAATAAGTTTTAAATTGTGAAAGGAGAGTAAAAATTGTAAAAATGAGTTGTAGCTTTATTTCATGATATTTCTGAAGATGCACCAGATCTTGAAATGCAGGTTATTAATCTGCTCATCCACTAATTGCAGAAGAAACGTATAAAATCCGAAAAAGCAAATAAAAAGAAAGGGGAATTTTATATGTCTTTAGAATTTGAAAAAGAACAAACACAACAAACTTCAATTGAATTTAAACAATTAGAATCAGAGGAACCTAAAAAGGAGGAAGCCGCTGATTTACAAAAGGATGATCAAAACGATACTGAAGATCAAGCTGACACGCAATTAGATTTATTTGGAGATTCTATTCAGGAGGTTCAAGATAATCAAAATACTCAAAATGCTCAAGGTTCTAAAAAACCAAAAAAGAATAATACTTCTTCTAATAAGAAAAAAACAACTTCAAAAGAGGAGAAGTTTGGCGTTGATTATACTGTTTATTATGCAGGGCATACAATTCAAGTTCCAAATGATGATATGACGTTAGAAGAAATTCGCCAATATTTAGAAGAAGAATTTCCTGAATTATCTAAAGAGCGTACAGAAATGACGGTCAACAAAGAAAAGAAAAGTATTACACCAATTGTCAAAGGATCTAAGAAGGGATGATTAAATATGTTTCATCCTGTCATTTATCTAAATGAGTTAAGTCTTTATTATGATAAATTTTATTTTGATATTGTTCAGGTTGGAACCGGAGGGAATGGAGGATATTTGGTGCAACGTCTTTCAAAAATGTTGCACTCCTTTTCACAAACAAAAAAAATGAATTTTACTTTTTCTTATACTCTTATAGATGGCGATAAAGTTGAACAGAAAAATCTGCTTAGGCAGCCTTTTATTACATCTGATATTGATCAACCAAAAGCAAAAATTCTGGCAGAGCGATATGGCCAAGCATATGATATTCCGATTTTTTATCAAACAAGTTACATTAACAATGCAGATGAATTAAAGCAAGCTTTTCAATTACCACCAGATTATTCAATGGCTCTTTATATTCCAATCTTAATAGGTTGTGTTGATAATAATGCTACTAGACAAATTATGCATCTAGTCTTTATGGATTCTAAACGAATGATTTATTTAGACGCAGGAATTGATTCTGTTCTGTTTGATAAAGAAGGAAATGTAGAGATAGAATCTGGATACTCCGGCCAGGTTGTTTGCGGACTTAGAAACAAAGGTAAAACCATTTTGCCACCTGTTGGTGAGGTGTATCCAGATATTTTGCGTGATAAAGATTCAAGATTGCCAACTGAAGCATGTGGTGAAACAATCATTAATTATCCTCAGCGCATGCAAACTAATGAAGTAGCTGCTATTGTCCTTGCAGGTTATCTAAATACGATTTTAGGAGATTATCAGATTATCTCTCATTATACAAATTTTAATGCTCGCACGATGTTAATAAAGCCTACATATATTCAAAAGAACAATAATAATATTAGGAGGAGTACATTATGAAAATGGATGTTCTTGGTGGTCAAATGCATTTTGCTACCTTAACGAGTAATCTTGAGGAAAAAGAATTTGCAATAAAAAAGCGCTTGTTTGGACGAATATGTTAAATGATAGAATGAAGCCTGTTAAATGGCTGAAAACGACAAAGAAAGGAACAAGAGTCAATTTTGAATTGATTAAATCAAATGAAGAATATGAACAGTCTCTCAATGATTTAGAATCTTATCTGCATGATGTAAATAAAAAATTTGGAACAGATTTAAAATTAAAAGGAGTTGATCGTTAATGGGCTTAGATATGTATGTGTATATTGTAAACAAAAGAATAAATAGTCAAAAGGAACTTGAAGAATTTTTACAAAAACCAGATTGTGAATCGAAAAAAATTCAATATTTTCGTAAGCACTCTGATCTTCATGGATATTTTCAAGAACTGTTTTATCAACGCTCAACAAAAGATACAGAATTTAATTGTGAACCTCTTTTGTTAACTGAATATGATATTAAAGATCTTCAAATTAAAGTTGAAAGACATTTAAAAGGTGAAAAAGTTTTTGAGAAAGCTCGTGGTTTCTTTTGGGGAGAATCCATTCGAGAGGATTGGGGAAAAACATTAGAAATGTGTATACACATATTGAATACTGTTGATTTTGAACACCAAACTGTTTATTACTATAGCTGGTGGTGATCATAATGACTGAGAAAAAAACTGATTTTTATCAGCTTGATCGTTTCACTCCTGATGAATTAATGAAACTACATATAAATCTTCATGACTATGCATTATCAATTGGTGGGTTGCCGCAACATCATTCAGAAGTTTATCAAAAAAGAGGTTGGTTACTTCCTTTTCTTTTTGCTTATGATGATTTACTTTGGAAACGATGGAGTTATTGGTTTGAAATTCTTAAAAAAGGAACGATTGAAGGCAGCGGACCCATTCCACAATTGGTTTGGGCGGATTTAGCAAGCCCTGGTGTGCAAGCTACACGTAAAATGTTAGAAACATGTTTGAATCATTATGATGCTAATATTAATCATTTTGCTGATTGGCTTTTATGGGGTATGGCTGCGGATCCGGAGATTAAGAATATTGATCATATTAATCCAGACCTCAATGAATATTTTTACAAAAAGTTTGATTTATTTATGATCTTGAATTATCCAACAGATTATTTGAGTCGGCTTTTATCTGATCAGTCGGGCAAGGGATATAAAGATAGTTTAGGTTATTTTCCTACACCTTTTAATATCTGTTTAGCTATGACTAAAATGACAGTTGGAGATGATTCAGAAGCAAATAAACGTCAAGTTGTTAGTGATCCATGTGTTGGTTGTGGTGCTATGTTATTAGCTGCATCTAATTATTTTTTAAAGGCTTATGGCATGGATATAAGCCAGATTGCAGTCAAATTGGCCAAAATTCAAATGTATTGGTATGCTCCATGGTTTGCTTTTCATCCTGAACATATTCAAGGTTTTCAAGATCAAAAAGATTTCATCACTTTGTCAAATCAAAAAAAGGTTATAGATGGACAATTAATGTTTTCTTTATAAAGAAAGGTGTGTTTTTCATGTTAGTTAATTTTCCAATAAAAATAGAAGATTTTTCAAAGGGAATAGATGCTTTATTAGATTTTTATAAAAAACTTGGATGGGATTCAGGAAAACAGACGCTTTTTCCAACAAAGGTATTAATTAATTATAATGATTCAAACGATTGTTTCAATCATTTTGTTTCGTCTGGTAAAACACCAGAAGAAAAAACTCAATATGGTCTTTTATGGATGAATAAAGGTCCTTCTGCATCTTTAGATATTCCAAGAGGGAAAGTAAAATTAGAGGAAGGATGGGTTGAAGCATTGCAATAAATAAAAAAGAAAGGAGTTCACCTGATGTCTTGCTTTTATGAAGTCTAGTGTGTAGTTGGGGGAGAGAAAAATGGATACTCCAGAAAATAGATCAGAAAAAATAAAGATTGTTTCGTAGTAGAATCAAAATCTTCAGTAAAGAGGTGCATCTGAAATTGTATAAATATTTTGTTTCTTATGTTTGGAAACAAGGCATTGATTGGGGTTATGGTAATGCTGAAATAGCTTCTCAAAACAAGATTGAAGGAATAAAGGATTTGGATAAAATTGAAAGAAGTATAGAAAAAGATAGAAATTTAGCTGAGAGAACAATTGTGATATTAAACTATATTGAATTGTAAATAGTGTGGATTGTAATTAAATAGAGTAACGAAACACTATTTACCTAAAATAAAGAAAGGTGGATGACATAAATGAAAACGTTCTTAGCTCAGATTGCCCACATATCATTTGATACAGCTGAGGTGAAAGCCAATTCACTAGAAGAAGCTTTATTAAAAATAAAAAATAATGAATATGAGTTAGTTGGTCCTGATGGTTTTATTTCTTTATGCAGAGATCTAGGAATTTCTTTTGATCAATTAAGAGAAATGGGAGTTTCTGAATCAGTTATTGATAGCATCCGATCTAGTAATTTAGATAAAAATTCCGATTTCTTCGAATCTATATTATCTATTGAAGAAGTATAAACTTTTTTTATATATTTTGAAAGGTCTTGCAAGATGATTGAAAAATTGATAACATAGGGAAAGGATGCAAGGGGTGTAGCAAAGGAGACCTTGTTATGAAATATTCTAAACCAATTTTAACATTATCTATTACATCATTACTAACATTTTCTGCTTTTACTCATTATCAGTCTTATAAAAATATAAAGGAATTAAGTGAGAAGAAGCAACAAATTACAAATGATTATCAAAAATTAAAGAAAAAACATGAAGAGCTGCAAATTGATCTTCAGGAATTAAAATTACAAAATCAAACATTGCAAATTCAAAACAATAAACTTCAACAGACGAATCAAGATTTACTTAAAACAATAAATGAAGTCAATAAACAAAAAGAACAAAGTGAACAAGAGGTAAAAAATCTAAGAAAAAAGTTAGAAACATTTGAAACAGTTAGCCGAGGAGAATCATCAAGAAAATGGGTGCGTTTTTTAGCCACATATTATGATGCAAATGAGCCTTCGACGGGTAAGAATCCTGGTGATCCCGGATATGGTATTACAGCGAGCGGAAAACGGGTTCAAACAGGCATAACCGTTGCGGTAGATCCTACTATTATTCCACTGGGAACTTGGATGTTGATTAAATATCCTGATGGACGTGTGGAGAAAAGGCAAGCACAGGACACTGGATCAGCAATTAAAGGCTATAAAATTGATATTTATATACCAAAAGCTTCTGCAACAAGCGGAAAACATTATGTTGATGTTATGATTTTGGGAAAATAAGGAGAGATTTTTTTGAGAGACAGAGAGATAGAGAAATTGAATTTTTTAGAAGAATTAGTTCCATTAAATAATAGAAATTTCTTTGATGTACATCTTCATAATAATCAAGAAAATAAAGTGTTAAATTCTTATCGATTGATTCAAATTCTCTTTCATATTTTAGTTAAACGTAAAGCTATTCATCCTCAAGAAATAAACTCATATGTATCTGAAATGTATGCAGAGTATCAAAAACAAAAAAGGGAGAGGATGAATAATGAAAGTTTTTAATCAAATACAGGGATGCGTCACCCATTACACTGAACAAATTAAATTAACTGGAAAACACTTAGAGGAGGTGAGGATTGGCGGCGAGATTAAATCAGTGGTTATACCTATTGATCATGAAAATTCAAAACCAAATTCTTTGGAAGGATCCTATGTTCTTACGATTGATGATGGCATTGGAGAAATTTTTGTCTATGTTTCATCTCTGATGTTCCATCATTTTAGCCATATTCTTCAAGAAGGCAATATTGTTGTGTTTAAAGGTTTTGTGAATGTCGTTTCACGTACTATAGCGGAACAAACAAAACGAGATGTTTCTGTTGTGGCATTTGATGCTCAGTCCATCGAGGAGTTGAAATTCAATGAGGAATATTCTTGTCTTTCCTGATGGAACAGAACAAGATTTTATGTATCCCCCAAACAGAGAGATTACGGTCGGAGAAAAACTTCAAGCCGAATGGTTAGACGATACTGTACATATTTATACGGTTCGTGAGATTGAAAAAACAGAAAAAGCTATTTATTACTATTTATCTTACTAAAACTCCTGTCGGAGCGTTTGGGGCAAAAAACTAATTAATAATTAATTAATATTTGAAAGGAGAAAGTAGAATGCAAAACAATTTTAATCAATTTTCAGGTGGTTTCCAAAACAATTTTAATGGTCAGTCAAATGGTTTTCCTCAACAAAATTTCAATGGGCAGCCTAATTTCCAAAATCAGCAGAACTTTGGAGGACAGCCGAATAACAACAATACAAATAAGGGTTCTTACTCCAATTTTGCTGAAATTACAGTATTGGCTTATTTAACAAGAGACCCGGAATCTACTCCAATGAATAATGGATCAAAAGTAGCGACAGCAGATGTAGCTATTAATCATACGAATGGTGAAACAGATTTTTGGCAAATTGAATGTTGGGCAAGTTCTCCTGAAAACTCCAGAGAGCATAATTTCTTAATGGAACATTGCCGAAAAGGACGACAAGTATTTATTATTGGCACTCCATACTTGAAACGCAAAAAACGCCAACTTAATGGTCAAGATGTACTTGATCAAAATGGAAAAGCTATTTATGATTCTTATCCTTCCATTCGGGTACGTAAACTAATCGGAGTTGGAGGAAACGGAAACGGTAATTCTCAATCTTCCAATAATACTCAATCAAACAATCTTAATAATCAGTCAAACTTTCAGTCACAACCACAACCAAATGGATTTCAACCAAATGGTGCTCAAGTAGGAGGATTTCCAAATCAATCGCAGTTTAATCAACCAAACTTCGGTACACCACCTCAAAATGGGAGTTTTGGGGCACCACAAGTTGGAGCCGTTTAACCTATTTGAACCGTTTCCTTTAGGACTTGCGAACTGGAATCCTCCCCATTTCAATGGGGCAGATGAAAGTGAGCGTCAGACGAGGAAGGGGGTTTAACCCTCTCGCAAGTCTGACACCTTACCATACTTTTGTAAGACAAGCATCATCCCTTCTTCAATAAATCGTCCATATTTCGTGGTTCCTTGTTCGACAGCTAATAACTTAATTTGTTGTAATAACTCTGCATCAACGGTTGTGTGTAATTCTGCCCGTTTCTTTTTCATAAGATCACCTCCATCTTATCATAACATGTCATTGACGACATTATCAAGAAATGTTATAATGTCTTTAACGACATGCAAATAGGGGGTGAGACAATGAAACGAACATACAAGTTCAAGCTAGAACCAACAAAACAGCAAATTGAACAAATCGAAACTACTTTGAATCTGTGTCGTTGGCTCTATAATTCGATGCTGGAGCAGAGAAAACTTGCCTATAAACATTGGAACATTTCTTTAACTTTCTACACACAGAAAAAAGAGCTACCACAACTAAAGAAAGAATTTCCAGAGTTTAATCAAGTATACTCACAAGTACTTCAAGATGTTTGCCAACGACTTGATAATACATTTCAAGCGTTTTTCCGTCGCTTAAAAAATGGTGAAAAAGCTGGTTATCCTCGTTTCAAAGGCAAGAACCGCTATGATAGCTTCACCTACCCACAAAGTGGGTTTTCTCTTGATGGGAAATATCTGAAACTGTCTAAGATCGGCAAGGTTCGTATCAAACTACACAGACAAGTAGAAGGAAAGATCAAGACTTGTACCATCATTCGTAAGAATGGGAAATACTATGCTTGCCTTTCTTGTGAAGTGGAACAGAAACATGAATCAACAGGAAAGCAAGTAGGTGTTGATCTAGGCGTGAAACATCTTGCTATAACATCGGATGGTGAATTCTTTGAACATCCAAAATATCTACGTAAAGCAGAAAAGCGTCTAAAGTACCTTCAACGGATGGTAGCACGAAGAAAAAAAGGTTCAAACCGTAGGCGTAAAGCTGTTGCTATGTTGGCAAAATGCCATGAATATATAGCGAATCAAAGAAGAGATACTGCACATAAAATAAGCCGTTATCTAGTGGATCATTATGATTTAATCGCATTTGAAGACTTGAACATCAAAGGAATGATTAAGAACCATCATTTAGCAAAAAGCATTGCAGATGCTGGATGGAATCAACTTGTACAATTCACTAATTACAAAGCAGAGTACGCTGGTAAGAAAGTGGTATTGGTTGATCCTCGCAACACAACTCAAGTTTGCTCTGAATGTGGTCAGATCGTGAAAAAAACGCTGAAAGACAGAATTCATAAATGTTCTTGTGGTTATATAGAAGATCGTGATATCAATGCCGCAAGAAACATTCTCAAAAAAGCAGTCGCCTAAACTATCATTTTGGCATGGAACGTGCCTTCGTGGATGGATGTGGGTTGCCACGACAAATGAAGCGAGAAGCTCGCCATTTCAATGGCGATGTAGTTCACAGAATTAAAAGGGCGTGGATTATGTGAAAAGAAACACACCAAAAGTCATACATTCATTAAAACGTTTCATGTATGGTATTTTTAATTATTACCATGATAAAGGAATGTCTTTGAAGGCTTCAAAAATTAAAATGTTTCATGAAGTTTATGACATTTTGATAGATATTGCGAAGCAAGAAGAAGACATTCCTGATCATCTTCTTATTCTTTCTTTACAGCATGCAAGTAAGATGCTCAATAGTCGAGGAGTTGTATTATCGAATAAATTAAGAGAAACTCAGGATTCTCAAAAACAACAAAAATTAAGACAATTGCTAAGAGAAATAAAACAAATCAAAGACTCCATAGATGAATTCACCAAAAATTATCGAGGTGATTAATTTGACAGACATAGTATCAAATAAAGAGTTTTTAAAAAATATTAATTCACGATTAGGAGAAGGTTCTATTTATACTTTTGAGGGAGAGGAAACTGCTAAGATACAGCCTGTATCAACTGGTATTCCATCACTTGATTATGCATTAGGTATTGGCGGTCTGCCTTGGGGAAGACTTGTTGAAATATATGGCCCAGAAAGTTCAGGTAAGACCACATTGACATTAAAGACAATTGCTACTTTCCAACAATATGCTAAACAAGAAAATCATCCATTTTATGGGAAGAAAGCTGCTTTTATTGACGCAGAACATTCATTGGATCCATTTCATGCACAGGCACTTGGTGTAGATATCTCACCAGAAGGAATGCTTATTTCTCAGCCAAATAGCGGAGAAGAAGGTTATGATTTAACAGAAGCATTAATTTTATCCGGGCATGTAGGGTTAATTATTTGTGATAGTTTGCCATCCTTTATTCCAAAGGCTGTCATTGATGGTTCAGCGGAAGATAATCATATTGGATTGCAAGCACGATTAAATTCTAAGTGTATACCAAAAATAGCATCATTAGCATCTAAGCATAATGTATTAGTGATTATCATTAATCAAATTCGTGAAAAAGTTGGGCAGTTGTTTGGTAATCCTGAAACAACTCCTGGTGGACGTGCATTAAAGTTTTATTCTTCAGTAAGACTTGAAGTGCGAAGAAAAGAAATTAAACAAAAAGATATAGTAATAGGGCAAACGATTATGTGTCATATCAAGAAAAATAAAGTATCACGCCCTTTTACTAAAGCAGAATTTGATTATTATTGGGATACTGGTGTTGATGTAATTAAAGATATTATGAATGTAGCAATTAACATGGAAATTATTCATAGAAAAGGAGCCTATTATTTCTTAGGGCCAGATCCGAATGATGCAAAAAATGTATACAAAGATTCAAGCGGAAATGAATTAAAATGGATGGGAAAAGAGACACTAGAAAATGTCTTGCGCCAAAGCCCTGCATTGTTTAATTATATTAATGATATTGTGCAAGGTCGTATTCCAAAAGAAGCACAATTTGTTGATGAAACTGAAGAGACTGAAGATATTGAAGAGATAGAGGAATAGTTTCCAAGAGGTGATAATAAATGAGTTCCCCGCTCGATACGTCTCAAATGCCATACAAAGAACCTAAATACTACGATCAATACAATGTTTCAATTGCAAAAGATATTGGAGTATCTGAATTTCAATCATCTATTACGAATTGTCATGCATGCTTGTTAAGTAAATATGAAAAACCTTTAACATTTACAAATGTTCATGCACCTTTAATGATAGTAGGAGAAACACCGGAAGACGTAACAACTTATTACGAGAATGGCAAAATGCTTTATCAAATTCTAAATAAAATAGGATTATCAGTAGATAACATCTATATGACCGCAGCAGTAAAATGTTTACATTCTACTAATTTTTCTTTTTGTCATAGTCATTTAATAGCTGAAATGATTATGATTCAGCCTTTGGTAATCATTGCATTAGGATATAATGCAGGTTTCTTATTTTTTGAAAATCAACAGCAAATTCAGCCAGGCATGACAACTCATTTGCCGAATGGATCTGACTTTATTATTACGTTTTCGTTAAATGATGTTAAAAATAATCAAGCTTTATCAAATGCATTTTATCATCATCTTTCTATAGCAAAATCACAATTAGAGATAAGATTACAACAACAGGGGGAATTAAATAATGAAAAAAGAATACACTCTTTCACAGGCAGCTAAAATTTTAGGAGTACATCGTGACTCTATTTTGTATTGGGAACAAAAAGGTTTGATTAAAAAGGCAAGGAGAAATCCTAAAAATAATTATCGTGTATATAGTAGAGAAGAGATTGAAGAAATTGCAAAGATTCGTGGGATTCCCACAATTACCTCAAAATTCTAATCTCTCATTTTTCAAAATGCCATTCATGATACTCCTCCATCTATTATATGATTTACATAAAATGGGTATAAATATTAACAAAAGACGATGAAAGGCGTTGTAAAGTATCTTCAAAAATCATATAATGTTATTGAGAGAGAAATTTGTGGTAAGTCCATTGATTGGAGGAGTAATAAATGAATAATGAGAAAAAGATAAAAGAGAGATTAGGACTTAGCAGAAAAGAATTTGAGGTCTTTAAATATATTGAAAAGGCCTGCCAAAAAAATGGAGGCAAAATTGCTGAATCTAATGATGATATAGGAGAAAAACTAAATATCAGTGGAGCCACTGTTTATAGGGCTATAGCTAAAATGAAAAATGCAGGTGTAGTCGCTATTGTGGCGGCATCAGATAAAATGTCACCAAATGAGATTATCTTTTACGGATATAAAGAAGATGACGTTGGGATGAGTGAGGTGATTGAAACAGCTAACAATCTCAGTGCTAGTCTCACTCGTATCCAATCATTACTTAACGCAAAAGATAATAAAATTCATGATCTTGAAAAAGAGCTTCAAAAAGAAAGAGAAAAGAATGAAGAGATCAATAATCTATTGCTAGAAGCTAAAAATTATATTGAAACTCTATCTACTGTTGTTCAGCAATATGAATTAGATGCTGATAGCACGCTTGTAAACATCAAAAAAATAGAACCTAATCGGGTAGCTTTGATTTACGAAGTGAACAACCAGTGAAAGGATTGTACATCACGTGAAAAGTTATGATCCTACAGAAAAGTATGTAGAGCAATTGGCAAAAGATTTGTTTTATGCAGTTCATCAGTCGGAATTATCTGCTGATGAACTTTCTTGTTTATACGCAAAGATTGCAGATGTTTTGAATAAAGACCCAACGCTCTTAGATGATTTTAAGAGTGAACTGATTAATATATTTTTAAAAGAATTAGAGAAGATTCTCAATAAGTAATGTCGTTTTTCTAGGGGGAAAGAATATGTCTCTAGTTTTACAGCGTTTGTTAGAAATTGATCTTGACTTATGGGATAAAAAAATTAATTTTTTTGAAGAAAGCTCAAAAGAATTGAAAGTTCCCATGGAAAATAATACGATTACTCTACATGAATTTAATTTAAAATTAAATGATTTGTATTCAGAAGTAGTGTATTGGTATTACGAAGCTCGAAGAAATAAGGATGCAATTGAAAGGCTTTTAGAAACAATCTTAAAAGATTATTATAAAGGTCAAAATGAACTGGCACGAAAAGCAGCAGGTATACAATTAGCACGTGGTTATCCTATTCACAATATCCCTTTTATTCCGATTAATCATCGATGTGTTTATAACGAAAAAGTAAACTTATTTGATTTAGAAGATATTATTAATGGTCATTATTATAAATTGGCAGCGACCATTAAATCTCTTCAGGCAAAAGCAGAAGCAAAAATTACGAATAATTCATTAATCAAGTTGGAGCAAAATTTAACTCCAAGCTAAAGGTGTGTCTTATATGACTTGTCCTTATCAAGATGAATGCAGAAATTACCCAAAATCTTGTTTCAAATGTTTTGATTTTAAACAATACAAGCCATTAAAAGAACGAAAGGCGTTGCAGCCTAAATCAAAAACTAAAAAAGAGAAAAAAGCCGGCATGGACTTTGAAAAGAAAGGTGTTCAAAAATATAATCAAGCTATTCGAATTGGAAAGGATATGGCTCATCAACAGATTGCATCTGGAGCTTTTCATTTTGCATTAGGGGATATGATTACTGAAGAAGAATTGACAGCTGCTCTTGCGGAATTTAAAGAGCGAGGGGGTTTAGATTCAAGAGGTGAAAAGCAGCTTACAATTAAAAAAGAATGGATTGAAAAGATCAAAGAAGAAGCGAAGCAAATGGGAAAAGCTTTTTATTTTCTTCCTATTCGTTTTAAAAATGATCCTATTGATTATGTTGTTCTTGAGTACGATATGTTTTTATCTTACATCCAAATTATTCAAAGTCTTCATGAGCAGATTAGACTTTTATCAAAAAAGGCTAATTCATAAATAAAGATACGCCTGTCGGCGTATTTTCAGGAAAAAATTTTTTTATAAGGAGGAGTTACATATATGTCTACATTACAAGAAGCCTTGAATTTTGAAGCGAAAGAAGCTGCTGTTAGCTTAGAGGAACTGATGGGTCAAATCTTAAAAAATGCAGAGGAAGCCGGAGAGAATATAAGACAAGAGGAACTAGATGATTATACAATTCGTAAAATGACATTAGCTAAACATTATCTTCTTAAAGATATTGAGAAAATGGAGAAAATGAAGAAGGCAATAGTTGCTGAATGGGATACAAGAATTGATAAAAAGAAGAATGAAATAAAAGCTATCGAGGATATTATTTTTAAGTTCCTGAAAGATCAAAATGGAGGAAAAGCTTTACAATTTGATATTGCGACTATTTCTACAAAGAAAAACCCTCATAGAGTAAAAGTTACTGATGAAGCAAAAGTTCGTGAATATTTAGCTGCAAACAATTTATTAGAAGAATTCTTAAAGCCTGCTCCATTAGACAATAGTTCGCTTCAAAAATACATGTTAGATAAGCTTATGGAAAAAGCCAATAAGCATGCACAAGAAAAGATCAAGCAAGAAATTGAAAACAGTCCGAAAAAGAAAATATCAAAGCAAAGAGAAAAAGAAATTTTAAATGAAACTATTAAGGACTTAATAGAAGAGTTTAAACAAAGTCTACCAGAAGGCTTTGAATATATTGAACCATCTGAAAGCATACAGTTTCGCTATAATATATAAATTGAAATGAGGATGCAAATATGAAAAAATATCGTTTTCTTGTTTCGGTTAATGCAAATCAGGAAATTCAATTGGATCATGAAAATAAAACCATTGCATATAAAGGTGATTTGCATTCCTGGGACAATGCTAAACTATATATTATAGATGAGCATAAAAAAGAAGTCATCGATATGTATAACATAGAAAAGAAAATGGATGAAGAAATTTATGAATTCATTTTGCAGAAAATGAAAGAATGGGAAACAGCATTGGAAGTAAGCAAGTAGTTTTTTCTACTTGCTCTTTTTTGTCTTGCTTTTCCCTATGTTTTGATTTATTATAAATGTAAGGTCTTTCAAAAATGGAGGTAAAAGGAGAAATGATTACATATTTAAGATTTATTGGAGTTACAAAGGATGCTACCACTGCTGGCCCCGGAAAACGCCTGGAATTATTCACTAAAGGCTGTATTCGGGGAGTAATAAATCCTTGCAAAGGATGTTTTAATGAATGTACATGGACATTTGAAGGGCCTTTCAGAAGAATGACAATTAAAGAAGCAGCAGAGATTATTGAAAGGGATGCATGGAACCGACAAGTTACATTTTGCGGTGGAGAACCTATACTTCAAGGAAAATCAATTTTAAAATTAGCAAAATACTTAAAAAGAAAAGATCCAACATTTCATTTTGTTTTATATACAGCTTATAAATTGCATACGTTGCAAAAATATGGTTTGCAATTTACTTGGGTGCCGAAATATGGAAAAGGAATGCTTGATTCACTGCAAGATTTTACAGAAACATATAGAATAGATCCTAAAACAAAGGCATATAAATTCACAATATTAACACCAAAAGATATACAAGAGCTCATGAAATATATTGATATTATTGTAGATGGAGATTACCAAGAAGATTTACGTTTAACTGATCATGAAACTATGCATGAGGGAGGATTTATTGGATCATCCAATCAACGAGTGATTTTCTGTAAAGAATCATTGCAACAGGGCAACTTATGCTATCTATATGCAGATGAATACGATACGCTTTATTCAAATAGTAATCATTGTAAAGCTTGTGGACATATAATACATAATGACAAAGAATTTTGTAATAAGCTTTGTAAAGACCGTTATGAACAATATAAAGAAAGAATAAAACACTTAAGATAAGGAGGGTATATATGCCAATTATCAATCCAGAGACAGGGGAGCAAGATTATGTTGATGTACGCATGCTTGATAAAATTCTATTAGATAAAATATTTTTGGTAGATGCTTCTACAAAAAAATCTGTTGCGATACAACCACGTTTTGAAGTTGATGTTACTGAAAATGATAAACCAATAGAAAATATTGCGCTAAAAATAGTAACAGTTATTAATGATTTAAAGTTTCACGTTGCAGAAAACTTTTCACTTAGTAAATTTGAAGAAATTATGTCTCAAGTAGTGCATGAAGACAAATACATAAAGTTAGAGGATCATCTTGACTTTATGTATTATCTGCAAGATTTAGTTTACAAATTTAAGAAGGAACTCAAGAAACAAAATATTCTTTTATTGGAGCACAATGAAGAACACAAAGTGTTTGATGGAATCGGAATTATTTATAATCAAAAGAATAATAGGGAAATTGGAACATTTGAAGAGTTAATTATTAATGTAGATAAGTTTGGGGATGTATATCATAAAATTTGTTATTATTTTATACCTAAAACAAATTATGCTTATCTTGAAAAAACTCCATTGAAATTTGTTTACTATTCTCCAGAAAGAAAAAAGAAATATGAATTTATCAGTAATAAAGATGAAGTATTATCTATCAAAGAAAAGTTTCATTTTCCTCTTTCAGATAATTATTCGGTAAAAATTAATGACTTTGATGAATCAGATCCTTATTATTCAACAATTACCGAATTTTTAAAAGACAAATATATATTAACAGAGTGTATTAATACTGGCACATTTGAAAAACTGTATGAAAGTCGATATAAACTGATTGAACATACAAAAAAAGAAGCAAGAAAAAAAAGCATTATTAATCAATTTTCTGATATTGAATTATAAACATAATCACGAAGGAGAGAGAAACCTATGACAGAAACGCTAAAGAAGCAAATGTCAGGAATAGATGAAGTAAAAACTTTGTTAAACTCAAGACGAAAAGCTATTTTAATCAATACATTTGAGGAAAATCGGCTGCAAGAAGATTTAAAATTTATTTTTGAAAGTAAGATGTTTAACGTTTATACATGGAGTATTACAGATGGTTTGCGGGATCTCGTTACTGATGAAGTTATCGAAAAAATTCATGATCCTATTGTATTAAGCAAATATATTCAAAAAACAGAAACCACAACAGCATTTATACTAAAGGATTTCCATGATATTTGGACTAATTATCAAGCAAAGCGAGCTATTCGAGATGTATTAGAACAAAATTCAAATATCTATACACCTATTATTTTTATTTCACCTGAAACAAATATTCCAAAGGAATTAGAAAAATTAATTACTGTTGTTCAATATGAATTACCAACTAGAGAACAGGTCATAGAAGATCTTGAAGGAATGATCGAATATCTCAAACAAAAAGATCTTCCTGTTCCTGAAGGAAGGTTAAAAGAATCTATTATTCATGCTTTAGTAGGCATGACAAAAAGTGAGATCATCAATGTATTAAAAAAATCAGTGGCAAGACATAAACGGATTGTCTTAGATGAAATTGTTGCCGAAAAAGCACAAGTTATCAAAAAAACAGGCTTACTTGAATATGTAACAAAGTTAGGCAACATAGAAGATGTAGGCGGCATGGATATTTTTAAAGATTGGTTGGAAGATGCAAAATATGCTTTTGAGCCAGAAGCAAGAAAGTATAACATAGATCCCGTTCGAGGAGCGATTACAGTAGGTGTTCCAGGAAGCGGAAAGAGCCTTATGGCGAAGTCGTTAGCACATTTATGGAATTTACCTTTATTGAAAATGAATATGTCAGATTAATGATTAATGACACTTTTTTAATGGTATTTTTCTATGTGAAACACACCATAACATGTGTCATAATCAATAGTCGTCTATACTGGAAACAGTGTGGATCATGAGGCGGCTAATTGCTGAAATTGCCTAAAGCTCTCTGCACTACAACGTGACTGGAAACAGTGAGCGTGAATGTGGCGAAAGCAGAAAAAAGTCAGAGAGATGGCATATGCTGAAATAAAAGCCTATATAAATAGGTGCTAAGTGCCGTAACAATGGCATATCAGCAGCCACTGTCCTAAACTCTTGTAATAAGAGCATGGACAAGGTTCAACGACTATAATCGCCTACCCTAACAGGTAAAGCTGAGGGTAAAGAGATAGTCTACTCCCCTAACAAATATCGGGAAACCGAGGGTATAAAGGATCATGGATAGTCGTGTTGGTCAGTCAGAGAAAAACATTGACCGAGCATTGAAGTTAGCAGAAGCAGTAGCTCCATGTGTCTTGTGGGTTGATGAGATTGAGAAAGGATTGGCTGGAGTAGCATCTTCCGATCGCTCTGATAGTGGTACACTATCTCGTGTTGTTCAATCATTATTAACTTGGCTGTCTGATAAAGAAGCTCCTGTTTTTGTAATTGCTACTGCTAACGATATTACAAAACTCCCACCTGAATTAACACGTGCAGGGCGTTTTGATGAAATCTTCTTTGTTTCTTTACCACATCAGGAAGAGAGAGAAGAAATCTTATCAATTCATCTAAGGAAACGTGGTTATTATATTACAGATCAGCAGCTTTCAGTTGATGATCATAATGAAAATTTTTTATTGTCTGATGTGAAGAAATTAGCTGAACAAATGCAGAACTTTACTGGTGCTGAAATTGAACAAGTTGTAGCGGAAGCCGGTCGTCGTGCTTACGCTGATTTCAAAAAGGGTAATCGGAAAACCCATTACATTACTTATTCAGATCTTGTGGAGCAAATTAATCAAATGGTTCCATTAGCCGTAAGAAATCCAATGCTTATTCATAGTTTGCGGGAATGGGCGAAGAGTGCCGCAAAATGTGCATCCTCTCATGAACATAAAATATTGCACTCTAACAGCAAATCAAAAGATAAAAATGAAATAGAGAACATTTATTCAGATTTTGATAACTTTGAAGTCGATTAGGCTGTTGGAGGTGCAGGAATGTCTTTTAATCCGAACAGAGAAAAAGAAAGAGTACAAGAGATACTCAAGCAAAATGAGAAATATGAAAAGCAATACAAAAATAAAAATTTACTCAAAAAATCCATCCAGATCGCTTTAGAGGAGGTGGATGAATTTGAAAAATACTATTATGAGTTTATTTCAAATATTTCTCATTTAGTTATTTTTAAAGAATTGATTCAATCTCCCATTGAGGTCAACATGGAGAAAATTATTAAGGATTTGCGTTTTTTGATGGCCAAAAATTATTCCAAAGAAGAGCTGGAGAAAATGCCTGATGATGTGTATCAGCAAGTTGTTCAAAACCAGAAGCAACGTGCAGATATATTAAAGAAAATTGTGAAAACGTATTTGTCGAAAGAGAGATGATTTTTTTGAATGGAATATGAGAAAAATAAATCTTTTTCTGATTACTTAAAGAATAATATTAAAGTTAATGATTATTCTGATCCATTAAACTACCATGTTAGAAGAATAACACCCTCATCAGTAGATTCAGAAAAAGCAGAAAAACTGAGAATATTAATAAAGATTTTAGAAGTATTAAATCAAACCAGGAACGAATTAATGCATCGAGATACCTTTGCTAGTGTTTATGATTTAACATTGGAGAAAATTCAAGAATTATTAATAGATTATTTAGGAGGTAATTAATCATGTCACATTTTGCTGTTTATGAATGCAAAGTATCAAACTTAGATTATGTAAAACGAGCTTTAGCTGAGATGGAATTAGGATATATAGAAAACACAACAATCACTGATTGGTCTAATCGTAAGCTGCGTGTGGCTTTAGCTGTTGTAAAAAATGAACGAGTATTGCCTTTAGGTTGGACTATCAATAAAGAAACTAATCAACTTGAATTGCAAGCAGACTGGTTTGTATTGCCATTTTCACAAAAAGATTTCACTGATAAGATATCGCAGCTTCATTCTAAATATCAAGTAATTGAAACTTGTAAGGAAAACCGTTGGCATATAGAAGAAGATGATATTACAATCAATGATAAAGGTGAAATTGAAATTATTGCCACTCAATTTGTATAAAGACATTAAGGGCGGTTCCATACCGCTCTTATGAATCTTATCTTATTAGGTGTAAGACATGAAACATATCATTATCTATCGGGAGAGTGGGGTATATATGGCAACAGTAAAAATAGTACCAGTTGAAGATATGGCGATCTTAAATAAATATTTATCAGGTGAAGATGCTGTAGTTTTAATTCCTGAATCATTTGTAAAGGAAAATAAATTTTTATTAAAACATATTGGTACTACTACAAATGATTATTATAGATATGCTGGTGAGCCAGATATTTATATTGATATTGTAAACGATTCTGAACATACATTTATATCATATTTAAATTATAAGGAGGAAGAAGAATCATGCTGAACAAAGTGAAATTTACAATTAAACCAGGTGGAGCTATTAATATGGAAGTCTTAAATGGACAAGGGGAATCTTGTGTAGAAGTTACAAAAGAATTAGAAGTTTCTTTAGCAGCGGCTGGCAAAAAGGTAGATGAGGGGAAAAAACCTGAGTACTATAGCGGCGGTGGTATTAATGTGTTCAATGATTTAACGCAAAATTAATAATATCACTAATTTGAAGGGTTAGGTGAATTTATTTCAAAAATTGAAGTTGAGCTAATAGAAAATACAGAAGAAACTCATCTTAGAAAAATAGGAGTGATAAACAATGGACGCAACAGAAAAAGAGGTAGTTGATCAACATGAAGAAACAAAGCCAAAGAAGCGGGGTCGCAAGCCAAATAGCACTAAAACAACTGGACAAAAAAAAGAATCTCAGAATAGTACCGAATTGGAAAAATCCTCGGAGAAAAAAGAAATAGATATTTCTCCTTATGTATCAAATGTAGATGGTAATATTTATGCGATTACAGGATTGCCAGAAGAATTTATTGCAACATTGTTTGCCTGGGTGTCACGATCACCAAAATCATTCAAAGAACATTTACGTCAAGCATTGGCAGATGAAGATCTATCAATTGTAGGAGCTGTAAAAGAATTTCCGAAACTAGGTGAAAAGGCAAAGAAATTTCATGAAAAATGGACCGTTGGTTATGGTCATTCAAGCGTTGCCGAAAATGCGGTTGCGCATGTTGGTATTGAAAAAATATCAAGACTTGCAAGTTCTGAGTTAGAATTATCTAATACATTTTTATCGATTACAGAATACTCTCAACGATATCAGAAGCCAAAACGTGGAGAATGGTACAATCCAATTGTTCATTTAAAAGGTAAAAAAGGAACTGTATTGGCTGATAAAATTGAGGAATTCTTCAACAAAGCATTTGATAACTTTGAATTGCTCATTGAAGGTGTTTATACACACTTGAAAAAACAATTTATATCTTCGGATGAATATAAAAAATTAGAAATGAAAGGCGATACAAAAACCATTAATAATAAATTAGCATCTTTAGAAAAGTTAGCTTTTGAAGATGCTCGTTATGTATTGCCATTGGCTATGTATACACAATTAGGTATGACGGCAAATGGACGGGCATGGCGAGATAGTTTAGCAAAATTAGGTGTTTCTGATTATCCAGAAGTGCGTGAAATGGCAGAGCAAATTCGCACTGAAATCTCAAAAGTATTACCGGTATTGTTGCGTCATGCTGAACCATCTGATTATCAAAGATATGCGGCCAAAAAAGCAAAATCGTTATTCAGATCCGCTTTTCCTATTGAAGAAAAGCAACCTAAAGTGCGTATTATAAATATAGATTCAGAAGAAGAAGCCTTAAATAAAATATATGCTTTGTGGAGATTAAAATATGGAAATGAATCTTATCGTCAAGCATATCAAGCAGCTATAAAAACCCAGAAAGAAGAAAAAGAAAATATTGTGAGAGAATTATTGCATAATATGAAGCATTTTGACACACCACCAGAAGAATTTCACCAAGTAAAGTATACAGTAGAGTTTTTAATTTCTGAAGCAAATTGGCATCAATTGCTTCGTCATAATCGTAAAACATACTTTACTTGGAATCGGCCAACACCATATTTCGATATTACGATTCCACCAAGGATTCGAGAAGCTGGATTAAGTCATCTTGTAGAAGAAATTGCTGTGTTGTCTCAAGAAGTATATGAAGCTATTTTAGATTCAGATTATCCTGAATTAGCGGATTACGTTGTCATTAATGCTTATCATCGTCGTGTAGTAGCAAATTTTGATTTATGGGAAGCTTATCATTTGATTAATTTACGTACTAGTTCAGAAGCACAATGGGATATTCGTCAAACGTTTGAACAGCTTTATCAACAATTATTGCAATTACATCCTGTTTTAATTTCACAAGCACAAAGAAGAAAGATTTAATACTATAAGTTAAAAGGAGGTGATGTAATATGTCATTTACTATTCAACAATTATCTTCAAATTACTTTAGATCTTAATAAAGTTAAAGAATTTTTAGAAAAGGTGGGTATAATTTATGCCAAATGTAGATAAAATGCAAGAAGTATTTGAAAAAGCATTAGAAAAATATGCAAGTGCTGAAAGACGATACTTAAATCAAGTAGCTGGAAATGGTGTTAGTGATTTGTATCACGAATATCAAGTTATCGAAGAAACAAAAAATGCTTTACGTCATCAATTTAATGAAGCTAAAAATGAATAATGAACCACTTTTATGTGGTTCATTCATACATAGAACATCAGATTGGAGATAAGGAATATGGCAATGAAAGATATACCTTATATAAATTTTGGAGGAGAAAAATATGTAAGAATGTCACTTTTAGAAGAAGCGGAAGGCATAATAAATAGATTGTCAGAAGAAAATAAAAAATTAAAAATGGCTCAATACAAATACAAGTGTTTGGGTTGTGGGAACTTTTTTAGATTTTATCAGCGAGCATGTCCGGATTGCAAAAAACAAAATTATTTTACTGGTTCATTTAAACCGGAAGATTTAGAAAATTGGCTAGCAGAAATGCAGGAAATTTAAATTTGAAAAAACATACTAAACAATAAAACTAATTTGAAAGGATGATTAAAATGTCAAAAGTAAATGCAACATCTATTCAAAAACGTGTTTTGGAAGCGATGAAATATTGGGATTCACAACGTCTTAGAAGTGAATTAGAGGCATATATTTTATCTGATTCGGATGATGCACTAGAAGAACAATTTTTTGATGATATTGCTACTGAAGAAGAACATAAAGCAGGGAAACTCTTAAGATAAAATAGGGATATGTTACTTTGTATTTAAACAGTACATGTATAGATAAAATATCAGTTTTTTATTGAGAAAGGAGAATTTTAAAAATGAATGAATTTGAAATCAATATTCCTAAAGTTGCCGATATTTTAATTTCTCAGTGTAGCCTTTTTAATTGTTCATTAGAGGAAGGATGGAAAAATTATATGCATCCTGTATTAACCGAACAGGTAACTTTTGAAGAAGTAATGGATTATATAAAAAAGAAAATTGAACTAGGAAATCTATTTTATAAAAATTTTGGGGGTTGATTATATGTCTAAATGGGCAAAATCACAAAATGAATTAGGATACATTTCAGAAGGTGAGCCAACAGATGCTCAATTAAAACTACAAGATGCCATTAATAGTGCTGTTCAAAACTTTTTTGATGAAATGCGCACGATTTAAAGTGATGCTTCTGGTCAAATCCTTCCAGAAGTAGAACATGACATTGATAAAATATCCCAAATAAGAGAAAAAACAGAAATCTTGTTTCAATTGCCTGATATATATTAACAAGAAATTATCTTTATTTTTCTTAAATAGAGGAGGAATATAACATGTAAAAGAAGATTGGTGTTAATAAATAGTATAAATGTATAAGGGGGGGGAGAACTGTTAATGAAAATTATTCCATTAGGAGTAAATGGAGCTTTTACAAAGTATTATCACAATAACTATGTGTTTGAATTAGGTGAGCGTAAATTATTGGTTGACGCAGGAACGACATTGAGATATAGCTTAAAAGATGCAGGATATCAAGAAACAGATATTACAGATATTATCATTACTCATTTACATAGTGATCATGTTGGAGGTCTTGAAGAATTTGCTCAACGCTGCAAGTGGATATATAATCATAAACCTAATTTATGGGTTCGTGGTTATATGAAGGAAGATTTAGAAGAAGTGGTCGGAAAAGGATTATTTACAGATGGATTAACGTTAAATGATTATTTTAATGTGTTTACTGTTGCGTGTGGATTTAGAAATCGATTTAAAATAGAGGGCTATATGGTTGAGTTAATCGCAACTGATGATTTACACGCAAAGAATATGAAATCGTTTGGTTTAAATATTGAATCGCCAAATGAAGAAAACATTATATTTACTAGCGATATCGCAAAACATGAAATAGCAGGATTTAAAGCTTTTATTGATCACAAAACGGTGGCATTATTCCATGATGTATCATTAGTTAAAAATTCAGTGCATTCATATATTGATGATGTAATTGAACATTATCGAGATGCAATTGATTTGAGTAAAATTTATGCAATGCACTATCAAGATGATGCTAATGGCGAAGAATTAGAAAAACAATATGGTGTACATTTTGTAAGACCTAGAGAAGTGTATGAGTTTTAATTTTAGAAATGAAAAGAGGATTAAAGTATGTCATGTTGTAATGTTTGTCCTTTCGCATTTACAGATGAAAAACTATAAAGATTCTGTATCATTCACATATTTTTGATTGTGAAATGAGATCTTTTTATATAAGTTAAAAATTAAAGGAGGAGTCTATTAATATGCTTATTAATTTGCCTATTGAAATTCGCCTGCTTGATCGGGCAGTAGTAAATCCTTATCAAGGATTATATCGTATTTATATTGAGTTTCAATCAACTCATAGCACTGCTAAATCTATGTTAAAAGAGCTAATTAAATTTGAAGAATTTCGGGAGTTTATTAAATCAGAACTGATTAATGCTGTAAATGATAATTCCAATTTTTTTGGTGATAGTCATGCAACTTTAGCTAATTATTCAAATACTAGTATTGTGTTATTTAATGCTGGAGGGAAAAAAGCCGAAGCATCGATTGATATAGCTCGAGTCAATCTATCAGTAAATGATGCAATACGAATTATTGAAAGTGCACCTTTGAAAGTTTTATAAGGCTGTTTTAATGAGTTGGGAGATGATGTGGAAATAAAGCATTTTAAGGGTAGTGGAAGAAAAAGATATTCAACTATGTTAATATAGAAAATATCATAACAAAATTAGGGTTGATTGACAAAAAATAAAATTGTGGATTTGTTTTTATGTGATTAAATCGTAACGAATATTACGAAGAAAATGTACAGTAGACACATAATGCAAAGGGGAGATTTTATGAAATTTGAAGTTGTGTATGAAATACCTTCAATACGAGGGATTTTTCGAACAGAGATAAATGCAGATAGTATAAAAGATGCTGAAGAAAAAATTCGATTGAATCCAGAAACAGAAAATTGTCTAATTTTAAAAATAAGGAGGGTTAATTAGTGCAAGTAAATTCACAAGGCCCTAATGTCTTTCGAGTAGCTCAGATGTTGGCTGAATTGAATGAGCAGCAGCGTGAAGCAGCAATGACCATTGATGGTCGTGTATTAGTTATTGCAGGTGCCGGAAGTGGGAAATGTATTACAGGTGATTCTTTAATTTATACAGATAAAGGCTTATTAAAGATTAAAGATATTCCTAATCATTATCCAGTTGATAATGATGATAAATGTGAAACTGTAATTATAAGTTATGATACAAATGGAAAAAGACATATTAAGAAAACAAGTCATTGGTTTAATATGGGTCATAGCAAAACGATTAAAATTATAACCACTAGTGGATATGAAATAGAAGGTACTCCAGAACATCCTCTTCTTGTATTAAATAAAGATGGAAATCTTGTTTTTAAGAAATTAAAGGATTTTAATGGGGATGAATATATTGCTTTATCTAAGAACAATAATATTTGGAGTAAAACAAACGTTGTAAATAAAAATGTTGCTTATTTGATGGGTCTTCTTGTAGCTGATGGAAGATTAGAAACCCAAAGAGGATATGGAGTTTATTTTTCAAATACAGATAAGACTTTAATAGAGGTCTATAAAGATATTTTGTTTAATGAATATTCAGTTGATAATATTAAAACTTATAGTCATGAAAATAAATCAACACTTGATCATTATTTTAGTAATGAATATGTAAAAAAAGATTTAGTAAATAAAGGTGTTAAGCCAGTATCAGCAAGATATAAAGAAATACCTTGGTCTATCTTGCAATCTTCAAAAGAAGTAGTGGTTGCTTTCTTGCAAGCTTTGTTTGATACAGAATCAACAATGAATGATAATAATATTGAAATTACGTTTGCTTCAAAAACTTTAATTAAACAGTTACAAATTGTTCTATTGAATTTTGGCATTAGATCATCTTGGTCTGAAAGATATATTCCTGGATATGAAGAACCATATTACAGGCTTCACATTTCAGGGCTGTCTCTAAAAGTTTTTAAACAAGAGATAGGATATTTATACAATGAAGAGTTCAAACGAAAATTAGAAAAAGCTTGCCTAAAACCATCTAATACAAATGCAGAGATTTATCCTTATCAGGCTCAAAGATTAAAAGATGTTAGAAGAGATTATTTTGTTGGTCAGTCTTTCTGGGATGGTCATAAACAATCTATAGATGGTATAGGTTCAATTAAAGATTATTTGTTAGGTAAACGTAATCCTTCAGCCAATAAACTCAAACAAATTATTAGTTATGCACAATCAGCAGATCATAATATTAAATTTCTCAATAATATTTCCGAGAATCTCTTATTTGAAAAAGTTAAAGAAATTTCTCAATCAGAGGCAATTGTTTATGATTTTACTGTCCCTGAAACTCACTCATTTGTTGCAAATGGTATCGTAAATCACAATACCAAAACTTTAACGACACGAATTGCAAATATGTTAGCAAATGGCATTAAGCCAGGAAGCATCTTTTGTGCAACATTCACAAACAAAGCGGCACGTGAAATGAAAGAGCGTTTAGCAAATGTAGTTGGAGAAGAGACAACTGAACAAGTGTGGATGGGTACATTTCATAGCTTGTGTGTTCGTATTTTACGAAAACATGCTTATTTATTAGGCTTTGAACGAAACGATCAAGGTCGTTGTAATTTTGCTATTTATGATTCATATGATAGTTTAGAGTTAATCAAACGTATATATAAATTTATGAATATTAGTGAAAGATATCATGTTGGTTTGGCCAAATATTATATTGATGATGCAAAGAATAAACTATGGACACCTGAATACTGCTTATATAACAATGCAGAAGGTACAACCAATGAAATTATGGCTCAAGTATATGCTCATTATCAACGGATTCTGAAAGAATCCAATGCGATGGATTTCGGTGATTTAATTATGAATACTGTACAGCTCTTAGAAGAACATCCAGATGCCGCTGAATATTGGCAAAATAAATTTAAATATATATCCGCAGATGAATTTCAAGATACAAATATTGCTCAGTTTGAATTATTAAAAAATTTGGCAAAACCACACTATAATATTTTTGTGGTTGGGGACCATGATCAATCTATATACAAATTTAGAGGTTCAGATATAAGTATTATATTAAACTTTGAAAAACATTTTTCACCATGTAAAATTATTAAACTTGAACAAAATTATCGTTCTACTCAGACTGTTGTAAATGCAGGAAACTATTTAATTCAACATAATCCAAGCCCTTATGATAAAAAACTAAGAACAAATAAAGATGTTGGAGAAAAAATAAGACTGGTTCAAACAACAAATGAATACACAGAAGCGGCATATGTTGGAGCTATGATTAAGGAATTAGTAGCAAGCGGCCAATATAAATATAAAGATATTGCAATTTTATATCGTGCAGGTTATCAATCTGCCCCATTTGAACAATTATTCGTTCATAATTTTATCCCGTTTAAAGTAGTTGGTGTCAATTCTTATTTTGATCGAGAAGAAATTAAAGATCTTATTTCTTATCTGAGAGTTATCTCAAATCGCAAAGATGATTCAGCTATGATTCGAATTTTAAATAAGCCTAGTAGAGGTATAGGGAATACAACATTAGAAGCAATCGAAGCCTATGCAAATGAACATCGTGTTAGTGTTTATCGTTCCTTGAAAACATGTGAAGATATTCCAACTATTAAAAAGAATATTGTAGGGAAAATCCAAACTTTTCTTTCTATGCTAGATCACCTTGAAAGTATGTTAGAAAAAGATATTCCTTTATCACGATATGTTCAATATGTTTTGGATTATACCGGTTTAATGAAGCTATATCAAGATCGAGCAGATAAAGATAAGAATGATATTGAACGTGTTGAAAATTTACGGGAGTTTGTTAAACTGGTCGCACATTACGAACAGGAAAATGCTGAAAAAACATTAGATGAATTTTTACAAGAAATGTCGCTTGTTTCTGATTATCAAGAGGAGACTAAAACAGAAGAAAATGCAGTTCGAATGTTGACAATGCATGCCAGTAAAGGTTTGGAGTTTCCAGTTGTATTTATTGTTGGCTTTAACGAACAAATCTTTCCTTCTTGGAGAAGCCAAACACTTGAAGATATACAAGAAGAAAGGCGTTTAGCATATGTGGCAATTACAAGAGCAGAAGAAAGATTATTCATTACATATGCAACTGAAAGATCAAGAATGAATGGAAAAGGTGTACAGGTTTATCTTCCCTCACGTTTTGTGAATGAATTACCACAAGACTTATTAGAATTTCAAGAAATAAGTCTTTAAAATAAATGATTCTTTGAGTTTTATGTTGTATAATAAGAAAAAATGGAGATAATACTGGATTACAAGAAGCTGACGTGGAGGGAGATAATAAGATGCCCGCTTATGCCTACAAAATGAAGTCTGAAGATCTATTGGAATATATAAAAGAGCAAATACGACAATCAGATAATAAAGTGTTTGAAGCTGCAACTCAAGATTTAGCCAAACATTTTAATGTTTCTGCCCCAACGATTGATTACCATTTGAAGAAGTTAGTTCGGCAAAAACATTTAAGATTGTTACCCGAAACAGGAAAATATAATCGCAAATTATATGCATTGCAGCCTAAAACTGAATTTAATTTGAAAGACTTAGATGAGTTTAAAAAAATCTTAAATGAAAAACTACAAAATAAAGATAAAAGTAAAGGCAAAAGTACAAATATAGAAAAGACATTAGAAACAGTTGAAAAACCAAAAGATAATATTCAAAAACAAGAAGAAGAACAAGATACAACTGAAAAGGCGAAAACATTAGATAAAACAGAAGAAAAGGAAACTCAACAAGAAATCGCTTATACCGAGGATATTCCTGATTTTCCAAATTTAAATCAAGAAGAACCGAAAATTGTGCATGAATTAACATTAGATGAGCAAATTGAAAAGTTTTTAGAGGACACAAAGAATGTTGCGACACCAGAACAGTTGCTGACGAAAGAAGATCGGGAAGTTTTATCTGTCATGAATGAAACCATTCAACAGAATATTATTTATTTAAAAGATCTTTCGCAGCAGTTATCTACGGTGCAAAATAAAAATTTAATTCAACAGTTGATAGATGATCGAAATCGTCTTCTGGAAGAAAATAAAATGTTGCGAGAGGAAAATAAAGAATTAAGAAAACAACATACAAACCAAGAGAATCATACGAAATTAGACAGAAATCGTCTTAGAAATATGCAACAGAACTTAATTTTTGAACTGGATAATTGGTTAAGCTTACCGAATCATGCATTAGCGTTGAAGCGCAGAGAATTTCATGAAGCTCATGTAAGAAACATTAATGAAGTATTTGATTATGTATTAGGATTAGAAAAATGATTCCATGCCCGCCTGACGGCGGGTTTTGTGGAAAGTTTTTTGTGAGAGGAGGTCATGTCTTGTCGAGATATTATCCGAATGAATTTATTCAAGAGATTAAACAGAAAGCAAATTTAGTGGAGATTGCATCCTTATATACCAAAGTAGTAAAGATGGGTGTAAATTATTTAGCTATTTGTCCGTTTCATGATGATAAAAAGCCAAGTATGCAAATTAAGCCAGAAACAAATACATTTTATTGTCATGCGTGCGGGGCCGGCTCTGCTTATCACAGTAAAGTAAAATCCTCAGATGTCATTAGTTTTATTCGAGGTATTCATAATTTTAGTTTTAATGAAGCTATAGAGTTTCTTGCACAGCAAACGAATACTCCATTGCCGCCACTTAATCCAGAAGAACAACAAAAATATCAGCAAGAACAGCAATGGAAGGAACTATGTTTTAAAGTAAATCATTATCTTAAAGAAAAATTAAAAACAAATGAAAAAGCATTATCTTATTTGGCCAATAGAGGAATTACGAATTTGGAAATTGATATATGGCAATTAGGCTTTGGAGAAGATGTAGATCATCCTTTATTTAAGCACACATTGAATCGCATTACATTTCCGATATTTGATCTTAATGGTCAAATTGTTAGCTTTTCCGGACGTGTTCCTTTTTCGCAAAAGATGTTAGAAGAAATCAATAAAAGGCTAATAAAAAAAGGCAAACCAACAATTGTGAAGTATTTAGATCAAAAAGATTTTAATAAAGGTAATCATTTATATGGTATCCATTTAGCAAAAGAGTATATACGTGAATGGAAGTCGGCTGTCATAGTAGAGGGATATACAGATGTTATTAGCATGCATAGAAGTGGTGCTCATCATACTGTTTCCACTATGGGAACAGCTTTAACAAAGTCTCAAATTCAGTTGCTTAAACGTTGTGGTGCTGAAAATGTCATTATTATGACAGATGCAGATGAAGCAGGAATTATTGCTTGTGAAAGAAATTCTCAGATGTTAACCCAAGAAGGCATTAAAACATTTGTTATTCCATTACCTTTTGGTTTAGACCCTGATGATTTATGTTATGAATTTGGCTATTTCAATAATAAGCTATCTGAATTTATTGAAAAGTATATGCAGCCAGTAGAACAATGGAAAATTCACAAAATCTTTAAAGAAACTCAAGATGAAATTATGTATCATTATTCAAAGATTAATGACTATCAATCAACAAGACTAGAAAAAGTCATACCTATTCTGGCAACGATTCATGATCCAGTACAACTGGATTTATTTATTCGACAAACATCAGATTTATTTGTCATTTCTTATGACGCAATTAAAGAAAAACTTCATGATTATAAAAAGCGAGCGAGAAGACCCATTCCTTTAGGGATGGGATGAAAGCGAGCTATAAAAAAGAGGGATTACTCCCTCTCTGATTCATATTTTTCTATAACTAGTCTCATTCCTTCTTCAATTAGTTTTCCATATTTCATGTTTTTTCGACATTGTGGAACACACCATGACCGAGACGTAAACGCAGCAGTAAATATTTTGCAAGAAGGTATGAGACTTTTCACCGTCGGGCAGACGGGGTGAGCTTGGTTAATATCCTGTCAATGGACAGGAGTTCCCAAGAATCCCTTGACTTTAGTCATGGGGAGTGTCAAAAGGCAGAAAAATCCATAAAAGGAGAGATCAATCATGTATATTAATCCACCTGTTATTTTAGAGAAACAAGTTCCTATTATTAAATGGGCAGAAAAGTTAAGAAATAATCATATTTCAGTTAGTGTAATTATTAAATATTTAACTTCGAATGAAAAATCAGGCTCTCATATAATCGATGATAAGTTGGAAGAAATTCAAAAATTGTATTCTTCATGTAATAGTTCTTGGCGGGATCAAATACTACTTGCAATTCTTTTAAAATCATATCGTTTAGAAAATGATATTAAAGAAGGTCAGATTGTTCATAATGATAAATATGTAGGCTTTGCTTTTAATGTAGATTATGAGAGAAGATCTTTTGATTTATATGCCGATAAAAATAGGTATAACTATATAGATATGTTTGTTTTGGATGATTTCAAACCGCTATCATGAAATGCTTTTCAAAAAAAATAAAAGGAAGTGAAGAATATGTCACGTAAAAAAGATCTTGATTTGTCAAATTATGAAAAAGTAAAGCAGCGTAAAGAGCGCTTAAGAAATGATTATCCAAATAGTTTAATCTATCCTATTGAATTATCAGATTCATCTCAATCGTATAACTATGTTTTAATGGGGGCATTAATTTGGAAAGATAAGAAAGTCTTTGATGAATTAACTCCAGATATAATTGAAAAAGTTACAGAATTAGCTTCTAAAGCAACACCTCAAAATGCAGGTATTATCATGGCCACTATTGGAATCTTAACAAAGGCTGATAGTATAGGTCATTCATTATCAATAGCAGGTGGCTATGGAGCAGACAAAAACGCATGGGTAGAAAATGCAGAAGAATCTGCTGTTGGTCGTGCATTAGATAATATGGGGTATCATTCTGGAAGTTGTTCACGTGATGAAATGGAAAAAGTCGAATATATGGAGCAAGCACAACAAAATCGACAACAATTAGAAATGGAAATTAATAATTTACTTATTACATTAACATCAAATGGTTTTTCTCATCAGTACATTGGACAAATTTGTGCTCAAACCATTCGTCCATTTAATACATTAAATGAATTATCACCTAATGAATTGCAAAAAGTAAAAGAGCTTCTTCAAAGTTTATTGCAGCAAAGAACTAAAGTATCAAATGAATAAAAAAATATTTTTTAATAAAATATTTACTTATCATGTGTTTATTATTTATAATGTTTGATAAACGCATGATAAGGAGTGGTTTTCTTTGGATCCCAGAGATTTAATGAGGAATGCCAAGAAAAAGTCGGAAATACAACGAAAAACGGTTCATCCTGTTCAAAAAAACATAGTACATAGACCAGAAACTAAATCAGAAACGACTACAATTAAAACGGAATTATTGCAGTCTTATAAGGAAGAATCTTCTTTATCTGATACAATTCCATCTAAAGCAAGGTTTGTTGCAAGGGAAGATGTATCACCAGATGTTTATGGAGTAAATCCATGGAAATCAAATTTTGATATTTATGATAAAAATGTAGCTCGGTTTATTCGCAATTTTTCTCAAGAAAATCGAATGAATGGTGGAAAAGCTATTACAAAATCTCAGCTAATTGAAACAATATTGAATGTTATGATTTACGATGTACAACTAAAGCCAATTGGATTTCAAAGCACAAAACATCTAAGAGAATACTTATATGAAATACTAAATATTAAGTAAAAAAGACTTGAGGATTTTCCCCAAGTCTTTTACATAATTGCAAGACTTCAATAATTATCATGAAGTGTATTTTAATAATGACGAGTGCATCAAAAATTTTTTACATAATTTAAAAATAAATTAATTATATATTAATTTTTTAGGAAGGAGGTTATGATTTGAAACCATTTTATGATATTGAATTAGAAAGAATTGAAAATGCATGGAAAGAAACTCATCAGTCTCGAACAAGATGAACCATTAGGTATGTATGTGGGCAATCCAATGAGTAACAATGTTGAAGATAGACCAAACATACTTGGGAGAATTATAGAACATAATGACATTGTTATTATAGATACTTTAAATGAGAATCAAGAACACATTAAAACTGTGTATGTGTCTTGGCATGAAGAAGACGAGCATAATAACAGATTGATGTCTATAAAAGCAAATTCTGGATTACTTACGATTGAAATTAAGAATGATTAAAATCTTGTTTTTATCAAATGAAGGGAGCAGATAAAGCATATGTATAAAGCAAGAGTAGGTAATTCTTGGGTGAAAAATATTATACCCGTAAATGAAAATATTTATGATATTGAATTTACTACAAACAGATATTTAGCTAAAGACTTAGATTATGAAGATATACGTTATATATTAAAAGATTTTGATAATGTCAAAATAGTGAAAATCGAAATAAAAGAGATTGATGTTACAGATATGATAATAATGAGTTTATAAATTTCTCATTTTATCGGAGCGTGATGGTTTACATGGGTATGGAAATTAAATTAAGCAGAGATGAAGTATTTATCCAAATTTGCTCTAAAGCTAATGTACCATCTTCATATACGTAGTGAACATGCAACTATTAATGTTCAAAATAATAAAATCTTAAGAGTAGTAGTAGATTGTAAGTGGGAACAAAGTGGCTTTAGCCATCGGGAGGTTCAGTTTTATGTTATAATATGAAAGACGTTTCAAATAGAAAGGAGAGGTATTTTGGAATTAATTAAAGCATATTTGATAAAAAACCCACCTATTGTAAAATATACATTCAACAATCGTAATATTAATAGATTGCACAACATAGGGTATTATTATGATCCTAGATGTAATGATAAATATGTACTTTTAAACAAGCATTATTATATAAATAAGTCTTATTATCGAGTGGTATTGCGTTTCGAAGTGAATAGTACTAGCAAAACAAATATTTCTTATAATACTTATGTATCTGTAGCAAGAAATAAATACACCTTAAATCTTCCTGTACCATTTGTTATTATTCATACTCATAAGAATGAGGATGGATCTTTTGTAGATTCAAAAGTTTATCATGGTCCGACTTTAAAAAATGTTTTTGGTTATTTAGAACAGGGAGTTCCTTATGATTTAATTGAAGCTATATATCATGATATTCAAAAATGTCTATTTGATGAAGATTCTGAACAGGAGGTAGTGTATGTCTAATAGAATTAATGCTAAGTTATCAAAGTATGCCGCTAAATTGATTTCCAGTTATTTAGAATTCCCGGATAATCAACCCATTACGGCATTAGATTTTCGATGCGGAACGGGATTATTTTTAGATACTTTAACAAAGAAACATAATGATCAACGCTTTTTGTTTGGCGTAAATCAATATGATTATGAAGCAGAAATGGCATTAAGTGATCATAACTTCTACAAGGTTTCTAGAGCATTTTATAAGGAAGAAGGGAAAATCACAAAAGATGCTTTTTCTCTTGTTGTCGTAGATCCATACTATAAAGATTCATTGATTCAAGAGATGTTTCAAACTGTAGACCCTTTTACAGAACCTGATTTTGAGAAAGAAGAAAAAGATCGATTATTTGCAGCAAAACAACATACTGATCAAAATCAAATTGATTTAGGTACTGAAGATTTATCTGAAGAAGAGAAGAAAAAATTAGAGGAAGATTTAAAAAAGAAATTAGAAAAAGCAATAAAAGAAAAACGCTTAGCTTTTCGAAGAGCACTGCGTGAACAAGAAAGACGTATATCTGGTTTACGTGATGATAGTTTCCTTTTAGCTAGAGCAACAGATAAACTAATGCCAAATGGTATATTAGTTATGATTATACCCAAAGAGTTAATTGACCAGTCTATCACCATTCGATTGGCCAATCAGTATGATAACATTAAAATTTTACGTTTAGATGATGATGAATACCTAGACCATCGAAAATGTGTGATTATTGCAAGAAAGAGACCTAAGAAAGTTAATAACCGCAGCCAGGGTATTTTATTAGCTGAAACAAAGTTAACACCTTATAAAGAAATAGAAATGTTAGATTTGCAGGAAAAACCACTTTATAAAGTTCCTTCTCAACCTGTAGAAGCAGTAGAAATGTTTCGAGTTGGTCCTATTACTCCAAGTGAAGCATTAGAACATCTTAAAAAATCATCACTACTCAAAAACTATCAAAACACATACTCTCAAACAATGATTAATGAAAATCCAAAAACACCAACGGCATTACATAAAGGTCATATTATGCTTTTACTTACTAGTGGCTTTTTAGATGGTTTTATTGGAAAAGGACCAAATCAACATTTAGTGAAAGGAACAGCTGTAAAAATGGTAAAAGAAACCGTTGAAGAGAATGAAGATGGAAGTAACAGTTATAAAGAGAGAGAATATTATCATATTGTCGTAAAAATTTTAAATAGAAATGGTGAATTTAAACGCTTGATGTAAGGAGGAAGAAAATGAAGCATTATCAAGATTTACATACATTAGAAATGCATGGTGGTCGAAATTATCAAGATGTTCGTGTCTTTTGTGATTTAATTGTCTTGAATCAACGAAACGAAGTTATCATGACCAGTGTGATTGGAAAGCATAAAGATGTAATGGATCTTTATGAATTATTTCAAAATGGAAAAATAGGTCGTATTTATTATAATACCAAAGATTATAGAGAAAAAAAGGAAACATTAAGACGGACTATTTATTGTTTGGATGATAAGAAAAATAATTATAATCAATATCAAACAAGATTTGATGATTTAACTCATATGCTGATTATTTCCAAAAGTGTAATGAAAGATACACGTGAACGACAAAAGTGGGAGTTAGAAGAAGAGCAACGAGTGAAAAATGGGGAGCCACTGCGAAACTTACCTAAAAATCTTGCTGATATTGTTATTGCTTGGGATGGTGATCTTCAGTCACAGGTTTTTAAGACAATCAAAGATCGATACTCAACTCCCATATTAGATGAGTGGAAAGATTATATTTATCAGAAACTTTTAGAAGATAAGTATATTGAACCTTTAAATGTATTTTCATTTGGGAAACAATATACACTTGATGGTGCTGTCTTGCGATTTTCTGAGAAACAATTAGAATCCATTATTACAGAAGGCATTCAGTCTTATAATTTAAACTTTGCTATCTTAGATGACGAAACAGTAGAACCTGTCTTAGATCAATGTACAACTCTTGATGAATATTTGAATCATTTTGCAGGGTCTTTAGCAGAAGCTATTCAAAAAAATGTGCATGTTCGCTTTGATCCAAAACGAGATAAACATCACCCAGGATTTTATCATTTAAATCTTCATGCAAATAAGAATGGTCTTACAGGATTATTTCCACAACAAGCAGATACAGTAATGGGTGTTGCAAAAACATTAGAAGAAGAGAAATTTGTTTTTGTAATCGGAGAAATGGGCGTGGGAAAAACAAATATCGGCGCTGTATCTCCTTATATAACAGAAGCGTTATTGAAAA
>ERZ777010.401-NODE-401-length-46450-cov-8.518095_pt1 | contig 46450 bp, 38 predicted proteins | sample MGYA00374963_ERZ777010 | MGnify/ENA primary metagenome ERZ777010 (study PRJEB29309, sample SAMN06268256) | bioreactor metagenome | isolation source: Joint BioEnergy Institute, California, USA | place: USA:Joint BioEnergy Institute, California, USA | collected...
GGGTCAATTCTAAACCGGCGATGGTGGGTCAAAATAAAGTCGGCGTTGACAATTGGCGTAACCGCTGGAATGTTTGTCGGCGTATTGCCGGGATTGGGGCCGACTACTGGTACAGCAGTGCTTCTCCCGCTTACTTTTGGCATGGAACCGATTTCGGCGATTATCATGCTGTCCGGCATCTATTACGGCGCGATGTACGGAGGGACAATCACATCGGTTTTGATTAATACACCTGGGGAAGCGGCTTCGGTCATCACATGTCTGGATGGTTATCCCCTGGCAAAGCAAGGAAGGGCAGGGGTAGCGCTGGGGGTTGCCGGTATCGGTTCGTTTATTGGCGGAACCTTATCCATTCTCGGCCTAGCGCTGATCGGTCCGCAAATTGCGAAATTTGCCTTGAATTTCGGTCCTCCTGAATTTTTTGCCTTGATGGTGCTTGGCATGACCATGGTCATCGGGCTTATGGGGAAATCGCTCATTCGTGGATTGATAGCAGCTGTGATCGGCTTGAATCTTGCGCTGTTTGGCACGGATCCAATGACGGGGGTCGTCCGCTTTAACTTCGGACAAGATGAATTAATGAGCGGATTCGATGTCGTTCCGATGGCGATGGGTTTGTTCGGGATCTCAGAAATCCTTCTGAGTGCGGAAAGCAAAATGAATATGGAAAAACCGCCAAAAGTGAAAGGGCTTTTGCCAAGAAGGGATGAATGGAAGCCGACTTTGGCTGCTATTCTGCGAGGGACTGGGCTTGGTTTTCTCGTCGGATTGCTGCCTGGGACCAATTCCGTCATTCCTGCGATCATGTCCTACTCTTTGGAAAGGAAAATCGCAAAGGATCCTTCTCGGTTCGGCAAAGGAGCGCTGGAAGGCGTGGCGGGCCCGGAAACCGCGAACAACGCCTATTGTGGGGGCGCATTAGTCCCCTTGTTTACGCTCGGGATTCCAAGTTCACCCGTTATTGCCGTGCTCCTGGGAGCGTTCATGATGCATGGACTGGCACCGGGTCCCCTGCTGTTTCAGGAGAAGCCCGATTTTGTTTGGGCAGTAATCGCGAGCATGTTCATTGGAAATGGCATTCTGTTATTTATGAACCTTCCCATGGCAGGGTGGTGGGCGAAAATTTCCATGGTGCCATTTAAACTCCTGTTCCCAATCATTCTCGCGGTTGCAGTCGTCGGGACATACAGTGTGAACAACAGCATGTTTGATGTGTTAATTATGATCGTTTTTGGAATCGTCGGTTATGTCCTAAAAAAAGTGGACATTCCGCTAGCGCCTCTTCTGCTGACGTTTGTGCTGGGTTCGGAAATGGAAAGTTCACTGTTGGAATCGCTGACCATTTTCAGAGGTGATTTTTGGAGCTTTTTTACCCGCCCTATATCTGGGACGCTGCTGGTTGTGGCGATCATCATCTTTGCGGTTAGTTTCGTAGGCGGCCTTCGTAACAAGCGAAACAACCTGGCTTCGGATGTCGAAATGTAACGTTACCAGTGTGAGTTGCGCACGCGAGATCAGGCTTTTCAGGTGTTTTTTCGAAAACTGAATCGCAGTAAGAAAAAGGAGAGTGTTTCAAGTGTCTGCACTTAAAGGAGTCCGTGTGTTGGAGGTGGCGACGGTAATTGCTGCCCCGTTTGCAACCAGTCTCATGGCCGATTTCGGAGCCGAAGTAACGAAGGTGGAACAGCCAAATGGAGGCGACCCTTTTCGAACACTGGGCCCTTATTACAAAGGGGAAGGGATTCGCTGGGCATCGATGGGAAGAAATAAGCGCAGCGTGACCATCGACCTGCATCACGAGGAAGGCAAAGAGTTGTTTTTAAAGCTGGTAGAAAAAAGCGATGTTTTAGTGGAGAATTTTCGAACGGGAACATTGAGCAAATGGGGGTTGGGCACGGAGGTGATCCGCAAAGCCAATCCCAATATTATCATTACTCGCGTGACCGGGTATGGACAGACCGGCCCCAAAGCCCATTTGCCAGGGTTTGGGACTCCCGCAACGGCATTTTCGGGGATGACATATATCACTGGCTATGAAGATCGCCCGCCGGTCAGCCCGTCCTTTTCGTTGGTCGACTACGTAGCGGGTCTGTATGCGGCGATGTCCACGATGATGGCCCTTTACAACCGGGATGTGTTAAAGGGAAAAGCACAGGAAATTGACGTCAGCCTTTACGAGGGAATCTTCCGGATGATGGAACTTATGGTGGCGGACTATGACAAAAACGGCAAGATCAAGGAAAGGTCACCAAAGCTGTCCGGTTCTTCCAGCCCGGGTGGCACCTATCAAACGAAAGATGGAAAATGGGTTGTCATGGTGTGCAGTACGGATCGAACTTTCGAATATCTGACACGTGCCATGAATCGGCCTGATCTTTTGTCAAACCCGCTGTATTCCACGATGAAAGCAAGGTTGGAGAACGATCACTCTCTTGACCAGATTGTGCGAGATTGGTTCAAATCCCTGACTTACGATGAAGTATCCGCCATTGCGGACCGCGAAGGAGTTCCTGTCAGTCTTGTTTACAGCATTGAGGACATCTTCCGTGATCCGCATTATCAAGCAAGGGAAAACATCGTTAAAATGCCGCATCCTTCTCTTGGTTCCATCGCGATGCCCGGTATCGTGCCGAAATTCAGTGAAACGCCGGGCGAGATCAAATGGGTTGGACCAAAGCTGGGAGAACACAATTGGGAAGTATTCACTCAGGTACTTGGCTTATCGGAAGAGAAGATAAAAGAACTGCAAGAAAAAGGTGTCATTTAGCAGGATCGCGAAAAGTGGATTTCCCCTTGGAAAGGAAGTCAAATCTGAGGGAATTTCACTGCTCGTCGCTGTCTCTGTATTTGGTATTGATGATTATTCCCTCCGCCTACCTGAGCGTATATGATAAATGAACAAGCGAATCCAACGTTTGTGACCAATAGATCCACCTGTTTATCCATTGTTTGCACATTGCGATATGTGTCAGCATGGATGAATCGGTGGATTTTTCGTTTTTTCCGGGAGATGCCTTTGCCACAAAATAGGAAAAGCGGGCGCTGATGTACTTGCAAAAACCTCGCAAAAAATTTTTTTGTAAGGTTGTATGATAAGCGAAATTTGCGATTAAACCCCAATATACAATATAGTAAACTTAAAGGTGATTCTAGCTAAAGGAGCACGGTTAATGTCGTTTATGGATGGATTTTTTGAAGAATTATACCAAAAAAACAAAGAATACCCCCAAAATAACCGAATCACGCCGATCCATCCTCGCAACTACGTCCATGCTTTAACACAACTAATGGCACAACGAATCGGCAACGCCCTACATAATCTTGCGAGAAAAGATAAATATTTCGAGATGCTCAATTTGGTCCGAGAGATCGACCAAAAAATAGATACTCATTCTCAATTTGATTTACATTCGCCTTTATCAACGGTGCACTATCGCTATGACGAAAAAGTGCTTCCACATATCTATCCAGAGTTATTTTTCACGGTCCCTATGTTGATTACCAACCAAGGGAAGGGAACAAATAACTTTTTCAAAACATTAAAAACAGAATTACAAACCGCTGATCAGGCTGACTTTATGGTGAGCTTCATCCGTTGGTCTGGGTTACAACTTCTGTTACGTCCTTTTGATGAACTCTGCAGTAATGGCAAAAAAATTCGGATCCTTACCTCTAGCTATATGTCCATCACGGAGCCAAAAGCTTTGCGAAGGCTCATGGAAATGGGGAATGTTGAAGTCAAGATATTCCAATCAGGTCATACATCTTTTCATACGAAAGCTTACTTATTCACAAGGTTTTCTAATTTACATACAGTAATCGTCGGTTCTTCGAATCTTTCAAAAGCTGCCATCAGTGATGGCTATGAATGGAATGTGAAGTTGCCAGACGCGCACCATACTCCCATCTACCAATACGCAAAGCAGCTTTTTGAAGAACTATGGAACGATGATCGAGCTGTTCCGTTGACAGAGGCGTTTCTCAACCAGTACGAAGACATTTACCGAGCATCTCGTAAAACCAACAATTCTTTAAAATCCTTTTTCTATCAGGCAGACAAAGAGAAACCAAATACACAAAAAGTAGCGGAGGCAAATACTTATTACTTGGGAATTCCAAAAGTGCACATAACCCCTAATGCGATGCAGGAAAAAGCACTGAAAGCGCTTCGACAAACGAGAGAAAACGGACATACCAAAGGAATTGTAATCGCTGCGACGGGTACGGGAAAAACCTATCTTTCCGCCTTCGATGTACATCAAGCGCAAGCAAAAACCCTTTTATTTTTAGCACATCGAGATGAACTACTCGAAAATGCAAAGAAAACTTTTGCGGATGTGTTTGGTACGGATGAGTTTATGGGGAAAGTAACAGGCACTATGAAAGAGTGGGATAAGCCCTTCTTATTCAGTACAGTACAGACTTTACACCGTGAGGAAATTCTTAGTAAATTTCATCCTGACTATTTTGACTACATTATCGTAGACGAGTTTCATCATGCGGAAGCTGAAACTTATCGGAAAATCATCGAATATTTTCGACCAAACTTTCTTCTGGGGCTTACCGCAACGCCAGAAAGAATGGATGGAAAAGATGTATTAGCCCTTTGTGATCACAACGTCGTATTTGAGATACGTCTTCATCAAGCGTTGGAAGAAGGGCTCTTAGCACCTTTTCATTACTTTGGACTCGCTGACAATACGGTTGATTATGAAAAAATTGATATAAGGAATGGGCAGTTTGTTGAAGAATCGCTGGTAAAAGCGTTGAAGACTCATGAGCGTGTTGACTACGTTTTGGAAATGATTGAGAAGTTTGGTCATGATGGTGATAAGCGAAGAGCTCTTGGGTTTTGCGCGTCTATTGAACATGCCCAATTTATGGCAGAAGAATTTTCACGCAGGGGATTTGAAGCGATTTATCTTACTGGTGACGATGATCCTGAGTATCGGAGAGAAATGGTTCAGCGTTTGGAGAAAGAAAATGATTCACTTGAGTTTATTTTCACCGTGAACATTTTTAATGAAGGCATCGACATTCCATCTTTGAACCTTGTACTCTTTTTAAGACCAACCGAATCGCCAACAATCTTTATCCAACAGTTAGGTCGGGGGTTGCGAAAATGGGAGGGGAAAGAATACGTCACCATTCTTGATTTTATTGGAAACTATCAAAAATCATTCATCGTTCCTCTTGCGCTGGCAGGTCAAACCAACCATCGCGCTTTTGACCGGGATGCGTTGCGAGTGTCAATCCAAACAGAATTTGCAAATCTGCCAGATGGTTGTTTTGTCGATCTTGAGGAAATTACACGCCAAAAGATATTAGAGAAAATCCAAAGCATTCGGATGGATCGAAACCAAATGCTTGCCAATCTTTATTCAGAGTTCAAGAAGGAGTTAGGGAGATCCCCCGAAATCGAGGATTTCCTTTATTCAGCAGTGGCGCCCAGTTTACATTTCTTTATTCAAAAATATGGATCTTGGGTGGAAACCAAGGAGAGAATGGCTGATTGCAATGACTGGGACAAAATGCTTCTGTCAAGTCACTTAGAATTGGAGATCATTCAGCGGCTCGAGCAAATGTATCCGATTAAGTGGCCGTATGAGTTGGCCATTCTTGCTTTGGCTACACGGCATGCTCAAGTAACTGTGTCACAAGTGGCTTCGTTTTTAGAAGAGAAATTTGGAATCGCAGTGGATGAAAATAAGCACCGTGGATATATTCTTCGGTCGATGCAAAAACTAGCAGAACCGTATAAAAAACAAAAGTGGTCATTCGGAAGCGTAGTAAATGATACATTTCTCATGGATGACCAGATTAAAAGCACATGGTTAGAGGAGAATTTTAGAGAATACGTTCAAAAACGGTTGGAGTATGGATTAACGGAGTTCCGTAGGACATTCCATCTTCAATCTTACTTCCAGTCTAACCAACAGGTACAGTTGTATCAGAACTATACGAGAAATGAACTGATGTATCTGTTCCAATCTCCAGCCAAGGAGGGTTCTTGGCGAGAAGGGATTAGCAGGGTGGATAATCACTACCTCTTTTTCGTTACCTTAAATAAGGGGGAAGATACAGAGGAACATCTTAATTATCACGATTATTTTATCGACCAAAATCACTTCCATTGGCAGAGTGCAAATCAAACCTCTCATGCTTCGGAACGTGGCAAAGATTATGTTCATCATCAAGAGAGAGGATTGCACATTCACCTGTTTGTGCGAAAGTTTGAGAGTATGCATGGAAAAACATTACCCTTTATGTACGTAGGGGAATTAGAATATATAAGTAGCCACGGAGATAACCCAATGAATATTACCTGGAGGCTTAAACAACCGCTTCCATATGAGATCTATCTTGATTTTGTCCGTTAAACCGAAAGGAGACCATCATGAAAAAAGTTGACGTAGTAGGCGCTGTCATCACAAACGAAAAAGGAGAAATCCTTTGTGCCAAGCGATCGCAGCAGATGTCCTTGCCGGGCATGTGGGAGTTTCCGGGCGGGAAAATGGAGCCGGGCGAAACACCCGAAGAATCGCTTGCGCGCGAGATTCGTGAAGAACTCGGTTGTGAGATTCAGGTTGGCGCTTTGATATCGGATGATGTCTATGAATATCCGACAGTCGCCGTTCGGTTGATTACGTATTACGCAAAAGTGATCTCCGGCACTCCGGTTGCCAAGGAACACGAAAGGCTCGAGTGGGTAAGTGAGGCAGATTTAATGAAGTTGGAATGGGCCCCGGCGGATGTGCCGACGGTCAAGAAGTTGATCAGTAAGGCGGAAATTGAGAAAGCGGAATAACAGACAGCGAAAGAAGCCAGGGTGTTGGCCTCTTTTTGCTTGGAATGGATATAGAGGGGGTTTTTAAAAAACAGCTCGTAAAGAAATCGTTTCTGGTAAACTGGAATCCAGAGACCTGAAAAGGAGGCCCTCGGCAAAATGACCCATTGCCCTTTCTGTGATGCGCAAGCGCTCCACATCCTTTTGGAAAACGACAAGGCGATCGCCTTTTTTGACAATACCCGGTCCAAAGAGGGCATCTGCTGATTGTGCCCAAACGCCATGTGGCCACCTGCTTTGATGCCACCGACGAAGAGATCATGGCCATTCATGAGCTCGTCAAGAAAGGAAAAGAGCTGCTGGATCGGGAATATTCTCCCGATGGCTACAATCTCGGCGTCAATGTGGGGGAGTACGGCGGGCAGACGGTGATGCACCTGCACGTGCACCTGATCCCCCGTTACTGTTTTTTCGAAAGGAAAGCGAATGTTCTGATTGACGCCGCATGTACGAGCGTTTAAGATAAGGGCAGAAAGCGATACAAGGATGAGACCAAGAGATCCACCTGTTTTTCCGGCATTTGCACACTTGGCATGAGTGTTGGAAGGGATGAATGGGTGGATTTTTCTTATTCTTCCTAAAAAGCGGTCTGCCGCAAAAGAGTAGAAGCGCCTTTACCCGCGCAGAAAAAGCGTGAAATTTGGCGTGGGATTTTTCGAGGCGCTTCGATAATACATATTCGATAATACATAAATGAAATACATACGCATCCTTTAGACAAGCGGGAGGGAGCATGTTTATGGAAAAGCGATATGTACTTGCGATTGACCAGGGAACCACCAGTTCGCGGGCGATTTTGTTCAATCGGGAAGGAAGGATCGTCGGGGTGGCGCAAAAGGAGTTTACCCAGATCTTCCCGCAGCCGGGGTGGGTGGAGCACGACGCCATGGAGATCTGGTCTTCCGTCGTGGGGGTGATCGGCGAGGTATTGGCCAATCACAACATTTCCGCCCGGGAAGTGGCGGCCATCGGTATTGCCAATCAGCGGGAGACGACCGTCGTCTGGGACCGGAAAACCGGCATTCCGGTTTACAACGCCATCGTCTGGCAGTCGCGGCAGACGGCGGAGATTTGCGAATTGGCGGGACCGTGGAAAAAGCCGACTGCCTCTTGTCCCTGTCCCGCTACAAAGGAATCGTCGATTACGCCCAGGGGGACATGACTATCACGGTGAAGGCAGGGACGACGGTTGGGGAGATCGGCCGCTTTTTGCAACCGTACCGGCAAATGCTGCCGCTGGATCCGGCATGGCCGGAGCTGGCGACCATCGGGGGCGTCATTGCCGCCAACGACTCCGGCCCGAAACGCTGCCGCTACGGTTCGGCCCGGGATGCGGTGATCGGCTTGCGGGTGGTGTATCCCGACGGCCGGATCATCCGCACGGGCGGAAAAGTGGTCAAAAACGTCGCGGGCTACGACATGAACAAACTGTTCGTCGGATCAATGGGAACGCTTGGCGTCATCAGCGAAGTGACGCTGAAACTGCGCCCCCTTCCCCAATACCAAAGCCTGATCCTGTTGTCGTTTCCGGACCATGATTTGCAGAAAATTCATGATTTTGTCGTCGCCCTGCAGGACTCCGCAAATGAACCGGTCACCCTTGAACTGCTCAATCCTGCCCTGTTCGCCCGGCTTCAGCCGGGAAAGGAAGGATACGCGCTGGCCGTCTGCTTTGAAGATGTGGAAAAGGCGGTCCATTACCAGGAAGAGTGGGTCATCCGGCACCAGCCGAAAGGTTCCGCGCTGAACATTTTGCCTTCCCGGGAAGCCGCGCGCTGGTGGGAAGCGTTCTCACGGGTTTTTCCGCACGGAGCCCGCCCTGCGGAAGAGATCGGGCCGGAAATGGTGCTGAAAGTCAGCAGCCGGAACATGGATGTCCTCTCCGTGCTGGCTGCCTGCCAGCGGCTGGGAGAAGAATTGGAACTGGAGGTTCAGTGTCACGGCGGAGCCGGACACGGGATTTCGCGTTGTCTGGTAAACGGGGAGACGAGCCGCTATCCGGCGTTCGTTCATGAATTGCGCAAATGGGTTTCTGCCAAAGCGGGCCACGTCATCATCCAGCACGCCCCCTTGCCGATTCGCCGGGAAATCGGCGTGTGGGGAGAAAAACCTGCCTATTTTCCCTTGCTCGAAGGAATCAAGCGGGCGATTGATCCGCACCGCGTATTGAACGCCAAACGCTTTGTGGGAGGGATCTAGGATGTCCGTGACGCCGAGGTTTGAACCGGCTTGTGAAGCGAAAAGCCATTACCTCTGGGAAGACCCGCCGGACGAAGACAAGTTTTCCGCCTGCGTCCATTGCGGCATGTGTCTGGAATCCTGTCCGACGTACCTGGAAACCGGTCTGGAACAGCATTCCCCGCGCGGACGGGTTCATTTGATCAAGTCGGTTGCGCGGGGGAAGATGGAGATCGGCGAAGGCTTCCGCGAACCGATCGATTCCTGTCTGGACTGCCGCGCTTGCGAAACGGCATGTCCGTCCGGGGTCCAGGTCGGTACCCTGATTGAACAGGCCAGGGGGCAGATCTTCCAGGCATTGCCGCAAACAGGCAGCAAGGCGGTGATCCAGCGGTTTTTCCTGCGGGGGGTTTTCCCTTATCCGAAGCGTTTGTACGCCATCGGCCGTCTGCTCAGGCTGTATCAAAAGAGCGGCATGAGAACCCTGGTCCGCAAGGCGGGTCTGTTGAAAGTGCTTCCAAAACACCTTCAGGAGATGGAGCTGGTTTTGCCCGAAGTGCAGGAGCCGGTGCGGAAAAAATACCCCGAAATCATCCCTGCCGAGGGAAAGCGGAAAAAGCGGGTGGCCTTGTTCGTCGGATGCGTCATGGACGTGGTGTTTGGCGGCATCAACGAGGCGACGCTCTCGGTGCTGACGCGAAACGGCTGCGAAGTGGCGGTGCCGCGCGGCCAGCGCTGTTGCGGCGCGCTGCACGTGCATGCCGGCGACCGCGAGCAGGGAAAGCGCTTGGCGCGGCAAAACATCGATGCCTTTTTGGCAGCCCGAGTGGAAAAGGTGGTGGTGAATGCGGCCGGCTGCGGCTGCGCGCTGAAGGAATATCCGGAGTTGCTGCGCCACGATCCGGCATACAGGGAAAAGGCGGAGGAGTTCGCGGCAAAGGTGGAAGACGTGTGCCGGTTTTTAATGGAACACGGGTATGAAATCCCGAAAGGCAGCCTTCCGGTCCGCGTCACCTATCACGACGCCTGCCATCTCGCTCACGGGCAGGGGATACGGGAGGAGCCCCGACAGATTCTGAAGAGCATCCGCGGCGTGGAACTGGTGGAAATGGCGCAGTCTGACCGTTGCTGCGGCAGCGCCGGCATCTACAATCTGACCAACCCCGTCATGGCCTCCCGCGTGCTGGAGGAAAAGATGGCCTTCGTCCCCCCGAATGTGGAGATGATCGCCATGGGAAATCCGGGCTGCATGCTGCAAATGGCAGCGGGGGTCAAGAAGCACGGCCGGAGCGAAACGGTTGTCCACACGGTGCAACTGCTCCACCGCGCCTATCAGCTCGGGGAGCGGCCGAACGAAGCGGACGGGGCAATGGCCGGCACCCATGAAAAGATCGGGAAAGAGGGGTGAAGCGAAAATGGCGGACAGGTTGATTCAGGAATTGCAAAACATCGCGGGAACGGATGCGGTTTTGCACCGGAAGGAAGATTTGATCGCCTACGAATGTGACGGGTACACCCTGCAACCAGGCGCTGCCCGTGCCGTCGTGCTTCCTTCCACGACAGAGGAAGTGTCGCGCATCGTCAGGTACTTGCACGAAAGGAAGATCCCCTTTATTCCCCGCGGGGCGGGCACGGGACTGAGCGGAGGGGCCGTTCCGCTGGGAGGAGAGGTGATCATCAGCCTGGTGCGGATGAGGAAACTCTTGCATCTGGATTTGCAAAACCGCCTGGCCGTGGTGCAGCCTGGTTTTGTCAACCTGAAGCTGACCCATTCCGTCGCGGACAAAGGCTATTACTACGCCCCGGACCCTTCCAGCCAATACGCCTGCACCATCGGCGGCAACGTCGCGGAAAACGCGGGCGGCGCCCACTGCCTGAAATACGGCGTCACGACCAACCACATCCTGGGAATGGAAGTGGTTTTGGCCAATGGCGACGTCGTCCGCATCGGCGGGGTGCCCGATGCGCCGGGCTACGACCTGTTGGGCCTGTTGACCGGTTCTGAGGGGACGCTGGGCATCGTGACGGAGATCACGGTGCGCATTCTCAAGAATCCGGAAGACAAAAAAACCGTTCTCGCCTACTTCGACCGGGTGGAAGACGCCAGTTTCACCGTATCGGACATCATTTGGGCCGGAATCGTCCCCGCCGCCCTGGAGATGATGGACAAAACGGCGATTGAAGGAGTGGAAGCTGGCAATTATCCCGTGGGCCATCCCAAAGGGCTGGAGGCGCTGCTGTTGATTGAGGTGGACGGCATTTCCGCCGGTCTCGACGAGCAGATTGCGGAAATCGTGAAAGTTTGCCAAAAGCGGAATGTCCGGGAAGTGAAGGTGGCCCAAAGCGAACAGGAGAGGGCCAGGTGGTGGGCCAACCGAAAAACGGCGTTTCCGGCGATGGGGGCCATCTCGCCGGACTACCTGGTCCAGGATGGCGTGATCCCGCGCAGCCGGTTGCCGGAGGTGTTGGACAAGGTGAACCAGATCAGCCGGGAATCGGGGTTGCGCATCGCCAATGTATTCCATGCCGGAGACGGCAACCTGCACCCGCTGATCCTGTTTGATTCCCGCAGGCCGGGCGAAACGGAACTGGCGCTTCGCGTCGGTTCCCAGGTGCTCAAGGTTTGTGCCGATGCCGGCGGATCCATCACGGGAGAGCATGGGGTCGGCATTGAGAAAAGAGATGAAATGAGATTCGTATTTTCCGAAGAGGAGCTGGAGGCGCAACGGCAGATTCGCGACGTGTTCAACCCGGATCATCTGCTCAATCCCGGCAAGTTGCTGCCGCAGCCGGGACGGTGTGCCGAGGTGCGGAAAACACCGGAGCGTGCGTGACAAGCGCAGCGAATGCGAACAAGTTTTCCCTTTTTTGCCGTTCTTCTGGTATACTTTTCATAGCAGCATACGAGGAGGAATTGAGTTGAACGAATTCATCATCCTGTCATCGCTGGCAAATTTCATCCTATTGCTGGCTGTCATCGCACTGATCCTGCGCAAGCGGAACACGGCTCCGACGGTTCAACTGCAACAATACCTGTCACTGCTGGAAAAGAACCAGGAACGGCTGGAAAAAGCGGTACGCGACGAGATCGCCGAGAACCGGAAGGAATCGCAGACGGCCGCCAAGGAAAACCGCGAAGAACTCTCCCGTTCGTTTCAGATGCTGGGACAAACCCTTGCCTCCACGCTTGTCTCCAACCAGCAAAACCTGCTTGCCTCCATCGGGGAGATGTCTGCGCAGCAAAAACATTTGCTGGACAGCTTCGCCCGGCAACTGGCGGACTTGACGCAAATGAACGAGCACAAGCTGGAAAAGGTCCGGTCTGCGGTGGAGGAAAAACTGACCCAATTGCAGGAGGACAACAACAAAAAGCTGGAACAAATGCGCATGACAGTGGACGAAAAGCTGCATGCCACCCTGGAACAGCGCTTGGGCGACTCCTTCAAACTGGTCAGTGAAAAACTGGAACAGGTTCACAAGGGACTCGGGGAGATGCAGACGCTCGCTTCCGGCGTCGGCGACCTGAAAAAGGTGCTGACCAACGTCAAAACGCGGGGAACGCTGGGAGAAATCCAGCTGGAGAATCTGCTGGAACAAATTCTGACCGTTGAGCAGTACGAAAAGAATGTCGCCACCCGCAAAGGCAGCAGCGAGCGGGTCGAATTTGCCGTCAAGCTGCCCTCCCGGGACGAGGACAAGCCGTTCATCTGGCTGCCGATCGATGCCAAATTCCCGCTGGAAGACTATCAGCGCCTGCTGGATGCGCAGGAGTCGGAAAACGTGTCACGGATCGCCGAGGCGGGGAAAAATCTGGAGGCGCGGATCAAACTGGAGGCCAAACAGATCTGCGAGAAGTACATCGAGCCGCCGTACACCACGGATTTTGCCGTCATGTTCCTGCCCATTGAGGGGCTGTACGCGGAGGTGCTTCGCCGTCCCGGACTCTGGGAGGCGCTGCAGCGGGAGTACCGCGTGGTCATCACCGGCCCGACCACTCTGTCCGCCTTCCTCAACAGCCTGCAAATGGGATTCCGGACCTTGGCGATTCAAAAGCGCTCCAGCGAGGTCTGGCAGTTGCTCGGCGCGGTCAAGACGGAGTTCGGCAAATTTGGCGATGTCCTGGAGAAAACGCGGAAGAAGTTGCAGGAAGCCAGCAACACGATCGAATCGGCTTCCGTTCGCACACGCGCGATCGAGCGGAAGCTGCGGACCGTGCAGGAACTCCCCGTGGCGGAGGCGACCCGGCTGTTGCCGGAGTGGGAGATGACGTCGGTCGAGTAATGGACGGTTGCAGACAAAGGGAAAACGTACGGGTTTTTTCATGCAAATCCAAAAGGTGAGCGTGTGCCGCACGAGCCGGCGCGCTCACCTTTTTTATCGGCCCGTTTTTTGCCGAGGGTCACACCGCTTTTGCCTGTTCGTACATTTGCTGCAGGCGTTCCCTTCCCCGCGCGATCTCGGGATGGAACTGGATGGCCGCCTGCTCTCGCACAAGCCGGACTTGTTCCATCGCCTGCCGCAATGGCTCGGGATCGCGCAGTCTTCCCAGGTCGGCGGCGATGGAGAGGCCGGCGACTGTTCCCTGGGCGATGGCCACTTTGGCGCTTTCAATGCCGGTGATGTTTCCGGCGACGTACAGGCCGGGGAGGGTCGTTTGCATCCGTTCGTTGTGCAGCGGGACGTGCCCGCCCAACGAGGGCAGCCAGGCAAAGGAGCAACCGGCGACGGCGGCCAGTTCCGCGAGCGGGCTTAAACCGCCGGCGATGCAGACAAAATCGGCAGGGACGATTTTTTCCGTACCCGGTACGGGGATTCCTTCCGGCGTAATCCGGGCGATTCGCACTCCTTCCACTTGCTCTGTTCCCACGATTTCCAGCGCGGCCGTCCGCAGGTGGAGGGGGATGCCCCACATGCGGATGCCGCCGCCGGGCAAGAAGTGAAGCCCCGCTTTCTGCAGTCCCAGGGTTTGCAGGAGCCGGCTGCCCAGGCGGAGCAGGGGGGAAGGGGCGAGGTGGGCCACACGCAGCAGCGACTCCATGACTTGCACAGGATTGCCGGCAGCCGAGGTTACCGGACTGAGGGCAGGCAACACCATGCGGTCGACATGGACGCCCGCCAGCTTCAGTTCGCGGGCGATGGCCACGGACAGCACGTTGATGCCGATGATGACGCCGCGTTCTCCCGGCCGGACGCGCTGCACATTGGTCATCACCTGGGCCGCGCCGATGGACATCACGCCCGGCAGTGTCCAGCCGGGAACCGGAACCGCTGTCTCCGAGGCCCCGGTGGCGAGCAGGAGCGCGGGAACCTCGAAAACGCCCTCCGTGGTGAAAACCTGCCACATTCCGTCATTCTGCGCGACGTTGTAGACAGAGACGCCGCAGCGGATGTCCACCCCTGCCTGCTGCGCCTTTTCACAAAGGGTTGCGGCTTCGGCCAGGCCGTTCCACCATTTGCCGTCCGGCTCTTCGTGAAGCTGTCCCAGCAGCCTGCCGCCGGGACGGTAAAATTCATCCAGCACACGGACGGACAATCCCTGTTCCGCGCTGGCGAGGGCGGCCGACAAACCGGCAGGCCCGGCGCCCACAATCAGTACGTCTGTCATCGCGATTCAGCCCTTTCTGCTATAAAATGGCTGTTTTGTTTTTCGGAGGCATCCGGCGATTTTGCCTGTTTGAGCGGGGCAGGCAGCACCTTGCCGGAAAATACCTTCATTCCCTCTTTCACCAGCGTCAGACATGCCCGCACTCCCGGCTGGTCGTCAATTGTGACGCGGCATTCAAAACAGTGGCCGATGTTGCAATAGAGTCCGCGCGGCGATCCGCTTTCCTCGTGCACGCGCAACCGGCGGATCCCGTTGGCCAGGAGCGCGGCGGCGACGGTCTCGCCCTGCATGGCGGTGTACGGTTTTCCGTCAAAGTGAAACGTAAGCGTTTTTCCGGGGGCGCTTGGGCCCAACACGGGATGGTTCAGAATGCGTCTGTCCATTTTACTCCCTCCCTCCGAGCAGCGAAAAAGAAACGGGGCGGACAGGGGGCTGGTAGCCGAGCGGCACAGCGTGGGACGGCTCCTGGCCGGATTCCTGCAGCAGCGCCAGGATCAGGCTCCGGCAGGTTCTTCCGCCGCATGTCCCCATTCCCGCCCTCGTCCTCAGTTTGAGCTCCCGCGCCGAACAGCCATGGGCAGCGAACGTTTGCATCAGTTTGCCGAGACTGACCTCCTCACAACGGCAAATGACCATATCCTGGGTGAACATCCTTCAGTTCCTCCTCCTTTTCTGCGTTTCGGTTTTGCAAAGTTCATGCCGCTGGGAAAAGCAAAAACGGCAAACGGCCCGAACAGGAATCAGGCAGTGCACGTGTGGCTGGATGGGCGGCGCAAGGGGTGAACAAAAACTTGGGCTAAATTGTAAAGATTTTTAGACAAAACAGAGCGGTTGCTCAAAAATTTGGACACTTCCCAAGAGCGGTGGTTGGCTCGCTCCTTCGCTTGAACCCGGCTCTATGGAAGAGAAAGATTGAGCTTGTTCAGCTTGTTGTACAGGGTGGCGCGGGATATGCCAAGGCGTTTGGCCGCCGCCTGCTTGTTTCCGTTTTCCCGTTCCAGCGCCTGCAGGATGACGCGCTTTTCATGCTCTTCCAGCTCCTGTTGCAGGGTGAGATGGCCCTCCCGGGGTTGCGTGGAAGAGGGGAAGGGTTTTTTGTCGCGGGGAAGGGAAAAAGGCAGGTCTTCTTCCTGAATGATCCCGTCTGTGGAAAACACGACCAGCCGCTCCATCGTGTTGCGCAACTCCCGCACATTTCCCGGCCAATCATACTGCAGCAGCTTCTGCATCAAGCTTTGCGAAATGGTATGGATCGGCCGGTTGTAGCGAAGCGAAAACTCGTACAGAAAAGAGTGGGCCAGTTCGATCGTGTCTGCCATCCTTTCGCGCAACGGCGGAATCTTCAGGCTGACAACATTCAGCCGGTAGTACAGGTCTTCGCGAAAACGGCCTTCCCTGACGAGCGTCTCCAAATCCTTGTTCGTCGCGGCCACGACGCGGAAATCCGCTGCGATCTGCCGGGTTCCGCCGACTGCGTAATACTTTCGCTCCTGCAGCACGCGCAGCAGTTTCACCTGCATTTCCAGCGGCAACTCGCCCACCTCGTCGAGGAACAGCGTGCCGCCTCGGGCCAGTTCGATCAAACCTTTTTTCCCTTTTTGATCCGCCCCGGAAAAGGCTCCCCGCTCGTAGCCAAACAGCTCGCTTTCAAACAGGGTAGGGGTGATGGCCCCGCAGTTGATGGCCACAAAAGGAGCGTCCGGCCCTTCCCGCACTTCGTGGATCGCCTTGGCAAACAGTTCCTTGCCGACGCCGCTTTCTCCCAGGATCAGCACGGTCGCTTCCGTTGAATGCAGTTTGCGGATTTTGGCTTTGAGCCGCTTGATTTCCGGACTGCTTCCCTTGATGTCGCGAAAAGGATCGCGAGAGGGGCTGAGTTTTGCCATCTTTTGCTGAAGGTCGTGGACTTTGCGGGTCGCGTTGAACAATTCTTCGTTGAGCCGCACCTGGCTGGTGATGTCCGTCTCCGCCGCCACCGAACCGACGATCCGGTTCTGCAGCCGGATCGGGTTGGTGTTGATCAGCACGACCAGATCTTCGCGAGGCTGATGCTGGCGGCGGTAGACCGCTTCGCCGGTCTTCAGCGTTTTCAACGTCTGCAGCATGTCCACCGGAAAGAAGTCGGTGATGGGCCGCCCCAGGATCTCCTCCTTCTTGATGGAAAAAATCTGCTCCGCCCCGTCCGTCCAGACCACCACATGCCCGAGTTCGTCGATGATGGAGATGGAAGTGTCCATCGTTTGCAGCATCGTCTCGAAGTAGGCTTCCAGGTATTCATACGCCCGGAATACGGTCTGCAGCAGGGCTGGTCTGCTGACGTAGCCGAGCGGGCGGGAATCCTCGATCAGGATGAACTCATGTTCCCGCAAAAGCGGAATGACAAGGCCGAGCGGGCTTTTGGGGGAAACGGCGGCGGTGCGCTTCCACGGCAGTGCCGGAGGGAGAGCCGCCGGATTGGCGGAAGCCCTCAAAAAGGAGGCGGTGGTGACGAAAAGTTCGCCGTGGAAGCGGGTAAAAACGGGAGTATCCTCGTGAAGTTGATCCAGCGCTGCGCCGGGGACGTCCTCGGTGTAAACAAAGTTGCGGAAAATCAGGTCTTCCAGCGGGGGAAGCTTGTGGTTCAAAAGAACCCCCTCCCTTTTCAAACGCGGATGGAAATTCCTTGCAATTACAGGATATTATACATATCTAAAGGTAACTGTCAAATTATTTAGACAATTCTTCCGCCAAGTTTTCCTCCGCCTTACCTCTCTGCCGCATGGACGCTTCCGCATTTGACCGTACTTTTGATCGGGATGGCTGCTCTTGTGCCATCTTGCCCGAGGTGGCATGCCTCTTGCTATTTGCAAATGGCGTAACCGTTCAAACCGGGCCAGCGAAGGGAGAGGAATGGATGACCAGCACATCACACGCAGAAGTAGTGGTGATCGGCGGCGGCATCATCGGCGGGGCGATCGCCTATTACGCGGCGAAAGCAGGGCTTGCGGTGACGGTGGTGGAACGCGGGGAACTGGCCGGCGGCACCTCGTCGCGCTGTGACGGCAACATCCTGGCGATTGACAAGGACCCCGGCTTTGACAGCCAGATGTCGCTGAAAAGCCAGCAGTTGGTAGCGGAACTGAGCCGGGAGTTGGAGCATCCGTTCGAATACCGGGCACCCGGCAGCATTCTCGTCTGTGAGACGGAAGAGGAGATGGCCGCGGCGCAGGAATGGGTTCGCCGCCAGCGGGAAGCGGGGCTTCCCTTCCGGATGCTCGACCGCGCTGACATCCGGCAGGAGTCTCCGTATTTGGCCGATGACCTGCTGGGCGGACTGGAATGCGCCACCGATTCCACCGTCAACCCGTATCTGTTCACCTATTCCCTGTTCGAAGGGGCGAAAAAACACGGGGCACGAATTCTGTTGCGGACCGAGGTCACCGGTTTGCGGCGGAATCCGGCGACGGGCCAGTTTCACCTGCAGACGTCCGGCGGCGAACTGACGGCCAGGCAGGTGGTGAATGCGGCCGGCGTCTGGGCGCCGTTGATCGGCCGCATGGTAGGGGTTGACATTCCGATCACGCCCAGAAAGGGGCATTTGCTCGTCGCCTCCCGTCAGCTGCCGATCGGGCTTCGCAAGGTGATGGAATTCGGCTATTTGATCTCCAAGTTCGGCGGCCGGCGCCAGGTGGATTCGGAGACGGAAAACTACGGGGTGGCGCTGGTCTTTGAACCGACCGAAAGCCAGAACTTCCTCATCGGCAGCAGCCGCCAGTTTGTCGGCTTCAACACCAAAGTGGATCCGGCGGTGGTTGCCTGCATTGCGCGGCGGGCGATCCGCTTCTATCCGAAACTGGCGAATTTCACCGTCATCCGCACGTACTGCGGGGTTCGTCCCTGGACACCCGATCACCTGCCGATCATTTCGCGCGTCGAGGAGGTGCCGGGATTTTATATCGCCGCCGGTCACGAAGGCGACGGCATCAGCCTGGCTGCCGTGACCGGAAAGGTGGTGAGTGAAATGCTGACGGGACAGACGGAAACGTCGATTCCTCTGGAGCCGTTGCGCCATGACCGCTTTGCAAAAGAAAAGGAGGTGCATCGATGAAGGCAAGTCACGTGTTTACCACCATCGACACCCATACCGGGGGAAATCCTACCCGCACCGTCATCAGCGGCCTGCCCAGGCTGTACGGCCGGACGATGGCGGAAAGGATGCTGGAGATGAAGGAGGAACACGACTGGATCCGCCGCTTTCTGATGTTTGAACCGCGCGGCCACGATGTGATGTCGGGGGCGCTGCTCGTGGAACCTTGCCATCCGGATGCCGATGTGGGCGTGATTTACATTGAAACGGGCGGCTATCTGCCAATGTGCGGCCACGATACGATTGGCTTTTGCACCGCACTGGTGGAAACGGGCATGATCGCCGTGACCGAACCGGTTACCACCCTGAAACTGGACACTCCCGCCGGACTGGTGGAAGTGCGCATTGACGTGGAAAACGGGAAGGCCAAACAGGTGGCGTTTCGCAACATCCCGTCGTTTCTGTACCGGCAGGACTTCACGGTCGAGGTGGAAGGGCTTGGCGAGGTGCGCTGCGACATCGCCTACGGCGGCAATTTTTACGCCATCACCGATGCGCGGAAACTGGGGCTGGAACTGGTTCCCGCCAATGCTTCCAAAATTATTGAGACCGCTGTGCGCATCCGCCGCGCGATCAACCGGGCCGTGGAAGTGGTCCATCCCGAGTCGCCGTTTATCCGCGGCCTTACGCATGTGGAATTTTTCACCGATCCCACCCACCCAGAGGCGCATGTGAAGAACACGGTCGTGGTCCCGCCAGGCGGAATTGACCGTTCTCCCTGCGGAACCGGCACCTCCGCCAAGTTGGCCACCCTGTTTGCCAAAGGGGAAATCGGCATCGGCGAGGAGTTTGTCCACGAAAGTATCGTCGGTTCGCTGTTTCGCGGACAGGTGCTGGAAAAGACAGAAGTTGCCGGCTGTCCGGCGATCGTCGCGCAAATCAGCGGTTCTGCCTGGCTGATGGGCATGCACAAGTTTTTTTACAATCCCGCCGATGAACTGGCGGACGGTTTTCTGCTGATTCCGCCGGCCGAAGATCATTGAGAAGCGCATTGAGAGGAAAACTTGCGAAAATGCGAGAGGAGAGCGAAACCAATGACAAGATTTGCAGGAGTTTACGTGGCCTTGGTCACACCGTTTACCCCGGATTTTGAGGTGGATTACAAACGGCTGCACGAACTGTGCGAATGGCAGATTTCCCAGGGTGTTGACGGACTTGTGCCGTCCGGCTCGCTCGGCGAATACGCGACGCTGACTAACGAGGAGCGGGCCAAGGTGATTGACACTGTCGTGGAGGCGGTGAAAGGACGGGTGCCGGTAGTGGTCGGAAGCGCGGCTCCCTCGACGAAGCAGGCGGTGGAATGGGTCCGCTACGCCAGGGAAGCGGGGGCCGACGGAGTGATGGCCCTGCCGCCGATCAACTATCGGCCGCTGGAACACGAGGTGGTGGCGCACTTCGAAGCGCTGAACAGCGTGGGTCTGCCGATTATCGCCTACAACAATCCGCATGATTACAAGACCGATCTGACCCCGGACTTCCTGGCCAAACTCTCCCGCCTGGAAAACGTGGTGGCGGTCAAGGAATTTTCCGGGGACGTTCGCCGCATGGTGGAGATTTTGGAAAAAACCGATCTGGAAGTAATGGTCGGGGTCGACAACCTGACGTTGGAGGGAGCGTTGATGGGCGCGACAGGCTGGATCGCCGGCGTGCCCAACGCCTTGCCCAGGGAAGGAGTGGAGCTGTTCCGCCTCGCGCGGGAGGGCAAACGGGAGGAGGCCATGCAACTGTACCGCCGCCAGCTGCCGCTTTTCCGCTACGATGCCAGTCCGCAGCTTGTGCAGTCGATCAAATACATGATGGAACTGGCCGGCTTCCCCGTCGGTCCCACGCGCCCGCCCAGGCTGCCGCTGCCGGAAGCAGATTTGGAAGGCATCCGGCAAGCCTATCAGCACGCGGTTGCCGGAGCCGGAAAGGCAGGGAAGCCGGAATGAAAGCAAAAAACTGGATCGGCGGCGAGTGGGTCACGCCTGCGGGGAAAGAGGTTGCCGTGCACAACCCGTCGCAGCTGTCTGAAGAAGTGGGCGTTGTCCCCCTCTCTGACGTTTCGCATGTGCGCCAGGCGGAGCAGGCAGCCCGCCAGGCTTTCCCGCGTTGGGCGGGAATGACCGGAGCGGCCAGGGGGGAAGTGCTGCACCGGATGGCGGCGGCACTGGAAAAAGCGGCAGGGGAGTTGGCTGAGCTGGCCAGCCGGGAAATGGGCAAGCCGATCGGCGAAATGCGCGGCGAAGTCACCAGAGGCGTCAACCTGCTCCGCTACTACGCGGCGGAAGGGGTGCGATCCGTCGGCAGCGTCATCCCGTCCTCCGAAGCGGATGTGCTGCAGTACACCCGGCGCGTGCCGCTGGGGGTGGTGGCGGTGATCACGCCGTGGAATTTTCCTGTCGCCATTCCGATCTGGAAAATCGCGCCTGCGCTGATTTGCGGCAACACTGTAATCTGGAAACCGGCGGAAAACGCCTTCCTGACAGCGACAAGGCTGGCGGAAATATTTGCCTCAGCGGAGTTGCCGCCGGGGGTTCTCAACCTGGTGATCGGCAAGGGCAGCGAGATCGGCTCGGCACTGCTGGAGGAGATTGCGGTGGATGCGGTCAGCTTTACCGGCTCCACGGCCACGGGCAGCCAGATCGCCGCATCCTGTGCCGCGCGAAACATCAAGTACCAGACGGAAATGGGCGGCAAAAACGCGGCTGTCGTGTTGCGCGACGCCGATTTGGAAAAAACCGTTTCGGCCGTGCTGAGCGGAGCGTTTCGTTCGGCCGGACAAAAGTGTACGGCCACCAGCCGGATCATCGTGGAGCGGGAGGTGTACGATTCGTTCGCACAACTTCTGCAAAAAGCAGTGGCGGAATGCAAGGTGGGGCCGGCGCTGAACCCGGACGCCTATCTCGGCCCGGTGGCATCGCAGGCCCAGTACAAAAAAGTTTCCGAGTATGTCGCGATGGCAGAGCGCGAGGCGGAACAGGTGGCTCAGGGCGTTTTGCTCTCCTCGCCGGAGGAAGGCTACTTCATCAAGCCGCTGGTCGTCTCGGGGGTGACGGAGGATCACGCGCTGGTTCAGGAAGAAGTGTTCGGGCCTTTGGCGGTCCTTTTGCCCGCCGACGACTTCGAGCATGCCGTGGCGCTTTGCAACCGTACGGTCTACGGGTTGAGCGCTTCGCTGTTTACCCGCGACCTGTCCCGGGCCCACCGTTTTCTGGATTTGGCACAAGCCGGAATGGTCCGGGTCAACCAGGAGACGGCCGGCGTGGAGTACCAGGCCCCGTTTGGCGGGATGAAGCTGTCCAGTTCCCACAGCCGCGAACAGGGACAGGCGGCCCTGGACTTCTACAGCGCAGTCAAAACCTGCGCGATCAAGCATACCTGGTGAGGAGGCAGGCATGAAAATCAGGCGATTGTTTACGACCGTCGACACCCACACCGGAGGGGAGCCCTTGCGCATCATCACGGGCGGCATACCGCCGCTGAAAGGCAGCACGATCCTGGAACAAAGGGCCTATTTTCGCAGGCACCACGACGACATTCGCCGCGCGCTGATGCACGAGCCGCGCGGCCATCACGGGATGTACGGCTGCGTGATCGTTCCGCCGGTCAGCCCGGACGCTCATTTTGGCGTGCTGTTCATGCACAACGAAGGGTTCAGCACTATGTGCGGCCACGGCGTGATTGGCGTCGTGACCGCCGTAATTGAAACGGGGTACTTGCAGGCGGAAGGGGAGACACCGCAGATCGTCATTGACAGCCCGGCCGGAAAAGTGGTTGCACGGGCGCGGGTGGCGGAGGGCGAAGTCAAATCGGTATCTTTTGAAAACGTGCCGTCGTTCGTCTATGCACAGGACGTCCCGCTGACCGTCAACGGAGTCTCTTTCCCGGTTGACATCGCGTTTGGCGGAGCGTTTTACGCGGTGGTGCAGGCCCAAGACCTGGGCGTCCGCGTCGAGATCGAGCAACTGCCCGCACTGCAGGACTGGGGGCAGGCGATCAAGGCGAAAATTGAAGCGGAGATGTCCGTGCAGCATCCTTTGGAACCGGAACTGCGGGGCATTTACGGCGTGATCATATCCGACCAGCCGAAAAAGGCGGGGGCCCACTTGCGAAACGTGACGATTTTCGCCGACAGGCAGATTGATCGTTCTCCCTGCGGCACGGGCACTTCCGCCCGGCTGGCGACGCTGTACCAAAGAGGCCAGATCGCGCTGGCCGAACCGTTCGTGCACGAGGGAATTGTCGGCAGCCAGTTCAAAGGCACGGTGATCGGGACCACGAGGGTAGGGGAGTTTCCGGCCATCATCCCCTGCATCGAGGGAAGCGCGTTTGTCACCGGCCTGCACCAGTTTGTCATCGACGCGGAAGACCCTCTGGCAGACGGTTTCCTGCTCGGGTGAGAAGCGGGGAAAACAGTGGAATTTTTTAAAAAGGAAGCAACAAAGGCGTGTTTGCGCGTACCGCAAGCACGCCTTTTCGCATGGATTGGCGCAAGCGGCGCCGGAGTTCTTTCAGCTGCCGGCCCCAAGTGCAGAAAGCCGCCTCATTTTGAAAAAGCCTTATCCCGAAAGCCGCTTTATCCTGAATGCCGCATGATTCTGAAAACCGCTTCAACCTTGCCGGGAACGGGCAATCTGCACCCCTCTCTGGTAGTTTGCTTCCTGCACGTCTTCCGGCACCAGACTGCCGCCGGTGCCCCAGACGATGTGTGTGGCCCGGTTCATCGGCAAATTCTGTTTTTCAATATAGCGCTGCCCTTCCGCACGTTTCACAAGACGCGCGGGGCCGCACATCCCCGCCAGAGCGGACGGCTCCATGCGGATGCCTTCCCGGTCGCGCAGGGCCGCCAGCAGGAGCAGCAGTTCATCATCCTGCACGGTGTAAATCCCACTGAGAAGGAGGGCGATGGTTCTTCCCACAAAGCGGGAGGGACGCCCGACCGCGAGACCGTCCGCTTCGGTCTTGTTGTCAATCCCGAAGTCCTGAACGGAAATTTGATCGTGAAGTCCAGTCATCAATCCCAGCAGCATGCAGGGAGAGTGGGTCGGTTCCGCAAAAAAGCAATGAACATGGCCGCCAAACACCTGCTTCAGCCCAAACGTGACCCCTCCCGGCCCGCCGCCCACGCCGCACGGCAGGTACACAAACAGCGGATGTTCGCGGTCAACCGTAATTTGGCGTTCGTCCAGCTGCTTTTTCAGGCGATAGGCGGCCACTGCGTATCCCAGAAACAAGTCCGTGGAATTTTCATCGTCGACAAAATGGCAGAAAGGGTCGGCTGCCGCCTGTTTCCGTCCCTCTTCCACCGCTTTGCTGTAGTCGGACAAGTGCTCCACCACGTTGACTCCCTTGCTGCGGAGCAGATCCTTTTTCCACGCTTTGGCGTCGGCTGACATGTGGACCGTCACCTGGAAGCCAAGCCGGGCGCTGATGATGCCGATGCTGAGCCCCAGGTTGCCCGTCGAGCCGACGGCGATGGAGTGGCGGGAAAAGAGTTCCCGGAATTCGTCTGTGGCAAACTTTGCGTAATCGTCGCCGGGGGCGAGCAGGCCGTGGCTCAATGCCAGGTGCTCTGCGTGCTTCAGCACCTCGTAAATTCCGCCCCGGGCCTTGATCGATCCGGCAATCGGCAGGTGGCTGTCGCATTTCAGCCACAAGCTGCCGGGAATCTCGGTTTGGTACAGCGTTTCCAGACAGGCTTGCATTTCCGGTATGGGAGTGAGCGGAGATTCGATCAGCCCGTTTGTTTTTTGCGTCTCGGGAAAAGCGGATTGCAGGTAAGGGGCAAAGCGCAACAGGCGGGCTTCCGCATCGCGCACATCCTCTTCCCGCAAGGCAAGCCCTTCCGTTTCATGAACGGAGCCGTAAAGGCCGTTGAGCCAAAATACTTCTTCCGTCGCCATGAGGGAAGAAAGCAGCGGGAATGCTTTCTTCCACTCCGAAAGCGTCCGGCCGCAAATAGACAGATTCTCGTCCACAGGTGGAGCCTCCCTTGACCAGTGTTCTTTTGCTGGAGCATGTAACTTGTGAAATATACCCAAATTTGGGTGGTGATGCTATAAAGTAATGATATGAAATTACTTTCCTGTTATCAAATTTTTCAATAGTAAAGAGGAATTAAAAATCTTTTCATGAATACATTAATATTTTCCTATTTCGCAAAGGTGGCTTTCGATATGGACAAGACGCAACGACTATTTTTTATTGTGACCACAATCCAGCAGCGTCCGGGAATTACCGCACCCGAACTGGCCCAATTGACCGGGACTTCGGTCCGAAGCATTTACCGGGACATCAAAGACCTGGACAAATGCGGAATCCAGGTGCTGTTGCAGGGGAACAAAGGCTACTACATCATCGATAACCACATCCAGACGCCGGGGAATCTGGGGGCCGAGGAATACCTGGCCATTTCCCTTTATCCCATGCTGGCCAGTCCCTTCAAAACTAAGGGACATCCGTTTCAGAAGGCCTTTCAGTCTGCCATGGAAAAGATCCTGACGCGCTTCAAGGTAAATGACGACCTGCTGCAGCTGAGCAAACGCATCCGCATTCACACGGAACCTGTCCACAACCCTGGCCAGGCGCTTATCATGCAGCGGATCATCGAAGCGATTGTGCAGGACGTGACAATTTCCTGCGAATATTACACGATGTCACGTGAAGACCTGACCAGGCGCATGATCGACCCCTACTACCTGGTTCCCCGCGCCGGGTATCTCTACCTGATCGGCTTTTGTCACTTGCGGGAGGAAGTGCTCACTTTCCGCCTCAACCGGTTCACTTCGATTGAGCTGACCAATAAAAAATTTTTTATTGAAGATGATTTTGACATCGACGCGTATCTGGACAAGCTGTGGGGAATCAAGGCAGACGGCCGGGAAACCACCTTTACCGTGCGTTTTTCCCGAAATGTGGCCCGCTACATAAAGGAACACCAGTACGATTCGAAGCCGCAACTGGAAGATCTGCCTGACGGTTCGCTTTTGCTGACGGTGACCACGCGCGGGGCGGAGGAGTTCTTGCGCTGGATGAAACAGTACGGAAAGGACGCCGAGCTGTTGGCGCCTGCAGAGTACCGGCAGCAGTTGCTGGACGAGTATCGGACACTGGCTGAGAGGTATCTTTCGCAGGCAGATCCTTTGGCAAATCCGTAAGCACAGCATGGAACGGAAGAAACAGATCCGGCAAAAAACCTTGCACCGAATACTTGTTCCCTGACAGTTTCTGCCGCAGTTAAGGTTATTATGCTAGAATAACAGTGCAACAGCAGAACATCAAATGGATTCGCATGTTCTTCTCCAGTGCGTGGGAGGAGAAAAAAGTAAAAATCAGCGATGTCGAGCCGATGATCACAAAAGGCTGCAGACTGCCCCGGAGGAGTAATGCAAATGGCTACATTAACCGCACAGGAAATGCCGCTGTATAAAGTGCTTTCTGATGATTATCTGTTTACGATTCCCCCTGTACAACGCCCCTACTCCTGGACGACGGATCAGGCAGGGGAATTGTTGGATGATTTGCTTCAGTTTATCGAACATCATGGAATTACGGAAAAAAATATTGGCATGATGCAAGAACCCTATTTTCTGGGAAGCATTGTTCTCGTCAAACAGGAAAAACCGGATTCCGAGGTGCTGGATGGCCAGCAACGCCTGACCACCCTGACCATTTTGCTGGCTGTACTGCGCGATGTTCTGGGTGGGGAATACGCCTCCAATATTGAAGCCATGATCTTGCAGAAGGGAAACAAGATATTAAATAAAGATGACCAGTACCGGCTTCAGTTGCGGAAAATCGACAACGACTTTTTTCGAGAACATATCCAGGTAATGGGTTCCACCTCCAAATTAACCGCTGAAACGCCATGCAAAACAGACAGTCAGAAGGCGATTCGCGACAACGCCTTGTTTTTTGCGGAAAGACTTGCCGATTTGGATGAAGAAACCGTAAAAATTCTTCCCGCCGTCCTTGCAACGCTTTGCTATCTCGTCGTTGTTTCGACCCCGAACTTTGATTCTGCATTCCGCATTTTTACGGTTCTGAACGACCGCGGCCTTGATTTGATGATGAGCGATATTTTCAAGGCAAAAGTAATTGGCGACATTGAGGATTCCCTGCAGGATGCCTACACCCGGAAGTGGGAAGACGTGGAGGTTTCCCTGGGGAGAGAGCGGTTTAACAAAATGTTTGACCATATTCGGATGATTGTCCAGAAACGCAAAGGCAGTGCAAACTATAAAGATGAATACAATGAGATCTTTGCGAAGATTCGAGGCCGTCAGTTCGTCGACGAAATTTTACTGCCCTATGGGGAAATTTTTCAGAAAATCATCGATTATCGATCCCATTTTGGCAGTCAGCCTGAACTGGTGAAAACATTAAGTTTGCTCAATCACATCGACAATGTGGATTGGATTCCGCCCGCGATGTACTATATGAGGCATTGCAACAACCATCGGCTGAATGAGTTTCTGAATCGCCTGGAAACGTTGGCGGGAATTGCAATGGTCCTGAGGAAAAATTTCAATTGGAGGATGTCCCGCTATTCGCAAATCCTCAGGGAGATGGAAAAGGGAATTGATGTTTTTTCGCCGCAGTCGGCCTTGGAAGTCTCCTCGGAAGACAAACGGGAGGTTTTACAGAAACTGCAAGGCGATGTCTATACCGAGCTGAAAGATTCAGCCAAAAGGTATATTCTGCTGAAACTGGACTCGCTCTTGACCGATGGACAACCCTATTACGACCATTCGGTGATCACGGTTGAACATGTGCTGCCGCAAAATCCAAGCCCGGACAGTGAGTGGAGAAAACATTTTGACAATCCGGAAGAGTATGTCCACAAATTGGGGAATCTCGTATTGCTCACGCGCTCGAAAAATTCGCAAGCCAAAAATTTCGATTTCAACAAAAAGAAAACCTCGTATTTTCAGTCGAACAAGGGAGTCAATACCTTTGCCATCACCACACAGATTCTGCAGGAAAGCGAGTGGACACCAGCTGTTTTGTTGAAGAGGCAGGCCGAGTTGATCCAATTGCTGAAAGAAGCGTGGAAGTTGGATGTGGATGAATGAGCCGGTGTGTGAAACACAGCCACGGGCATGCTGCCCGTGGTTTTTTCTTGCCCGATTGGTTTCGCTCCTGGCCAATTCGGACAAAGAAGACAATGAAAAGGAAGGGATTGCCAAACTTTTGTTCGCTGACGGATTATGTCATTCAGAGCGGTAAACTGAAGGCAACAATACATGAAAGTGTATGAGCCCGTTTGAGTCCGGCGTGCCTGAACTGTCATCTTTCAATCTTGAGCATGCTGATTCATTCGGTTTTGTGGGGGTAGAGAGAATGAGTGTCATCACAGCACAAATTCTGATTGGCGAATCTCATCCGAATCATGGGGGAATTTATCCGACCCATGTCCTCTACTTGTCTGAACAGGGTGAACCGTCGTGGATTCTGACCGAGCACAGGGTGCTGGTGGCAGATCCCGGCAAGCCCAAACCGGTCATCTGGATTCCGACGATGGAAAACATGCTGGAAGACGCCTTGCTGATGATCTCTCACCATGTCCTGAAAAAGCCGGAGATTGCCGAGGCTTTCGACAAATACCGCAGCATTTGGGACAAACCCTGCATCTGGCTGCCCAGGGAGGTGGAGCGGGAGCATCTGGCCCGGCTGCATGCAATCAATCAAGGTCTGGAAATGCATTGCAAATTGATGATTAATCTGTTCGTGGGTTCATCCGTTCGCCGCCATCTTCCCGTACTGGAGAAATACGGAATGGAGCTGGAGGTGACAGCCCCCATCTATTCCCGCGTGCATGCCAGAAACCGGAAGGAAATGGTGGTCAACGGTTCCTTGCATACGGCCTTCAATCATATGCTTTAAGATCGCTGCAACCAGGATACAGCGAAGCGGCAGGAGCAAAAGGCAAGTCAAAAGCGCACAATGGCAAAATGCTACCGTCATACCAGGTAGCGTTTTGGCCTTTGCTAGGCATGGACCGGTTCCGGCGCCTGCATGTGCAGCGGCGGGACAACGAGCCAGCCCTTTTCCTTGTTCATCCGCAAGATTCTTGCGCCAAACTGGGCTTTGGTCGCGTCCCCCGCGTGGTTGAACAGGGTTTGGTAGGTCGTCAACATGCCTTTTAATCCCAATAGATAGCTCCAGAGTCCAAACACTTCGCCGTAGTGCATCGGTTCGTTCTTCGGGTTGCCGCTTAGTATGCCCATTTGCAGTCCTCCCTGTTGTCAACAAGTTTTCATTCACGTGCGTTTGACGTTTTGCAGGGTGAAAACCCATATCTAGATTTTTTCCGGGAGCGCGTGTCGTTATGGCGTCAATTTCTGTAAAACCAGACTGTCCACAGGGCTGATTTGGCAAGTTTGGCGGAACAAGGCAGTTGCCCTGCTGCGGTCGGCAAGGGGGCGGACAAGCGCGGGAACAACAAAAGGAAATTCCTGCTTTCCAGTTCTTTCTTTGCGGAGGAGGCGCCAATCCGCGTTATACTTGATTTGTTCGCAAATAGGCAGGTTTTGTTTCATTCGAAGTCAAGGTTACCCGGAGGTTTGCATCCATGTCTCTTCATCAGGTTCAGGGGGAACCATCGCCACGCAGGAAACAGGGAAAAAAACACCGTTACATTCCGATTAAAAACAAATTCTGGATCAGTCACGGGTTCGCCTTTCTCTGGCTGTGCCTGTCCGTCTGGCTGTCGATTCCGTGGGTTCTTGACCTGGGCGGAATCACGGGAATTTTTCTCGCTGTCCTGATTGTGGCGGGGATTTCCTACATACCTGGCTTCATGAACGCGTTCATGACCAGCAGCCTGTTGCTTGACCGTCAGCCGCCCCGAAAGGTGCAGTTTCCTTTGGAGCCGGTGACCATTCTGATCGCTGCCCGCAACGAGGAAGACGGCATCGGGGAGGCGATTCGCTATATTGCCGCGCAGGATTACGGGGGAAAACTGTCCGTCCTGGTGATCGACAACAACTCGTCTGACCGGACTGCGGAAGCGGCACTGCAGGCCGGAAAGGAACACCAGGTAGAGGTGTCGGTCTTGCGCGAACCGACGCCCGGCAAAAGCCACGCCCTGAATGCGGCGCTGCCTCATGTGGAGACGGAGTTGTTCCTCACGCTTGACGCCGATACGCTGTTGCATCGCTCTGCCGTTCGCCTGATTGTTTCCCGCCTGCTGAGCGCTCCGGCGGACGTTTGCGCGGTGGCGGGCGCCGTGCTTGTTCGCAACAGCAGGAAAAACCTGCTGACAAAGGTGCAGGAATGGGACTATTTTTTGGGCATCGCCAGCATCAAGCGGCTGCAGGGATTGTTCCAAGGGACACTCGTTGCGCAGGGGGCGTTTTCCCTCTACAGGACAGAGGCTGTGCGCAAGATCGGGGGATGGCCGGATGCCATCGGGGAAGACATCGTCCTGACCTGGAGATTTCTCGGAGAAAATTGGCGGGTCTATTTTGAACCGCTGGCCGTCGCCTTTACCTGTGTCCCGGAAAAATTTTCACATTTTGTCCGACAGCGAAGCCGCTGGGCCAGGGGAATGATCGAAGCGTTGCGAATCATCAAACCCTGGCAGCAGCCGATTCCCTATGTCCAATACATGACGGGCTGCAACCTGATTATGCCCTACCTGGATATCACCTTTACGCTGGCCTGGATTCCCGGCCTGATTCTGGCCTTTTTTGGCCACTACTGGATCGTAGGCCCATTTACGCTGTTTGTTCTTCCCCTGACGATCCTGCAAAACTGCATTTTGTACCGCTACCAGCGCCGGGTGTTTCAGACCCTTGATTTGTGCGTGCGGAAAAACCGGCTTGGTTTTTGGCTGTACGTTCTCTGTTATCAGATGGTGCTGAGTCCCGTATCCGTTTATGGATACCTGCAGGAGTTATTGCATCTGCGCAGGAAATGGAAGTAGCTGGCGGGTTCGGCTGGCCCTGGGGCCGGCAATCCGAATACGGAAGCAATCAAAGGAAAAAAGCAAAGGCTTTATGTCCAATCGTATGGACATAAAGCCTTTTTGACGTGCTGGAATGGGGCGAGCCTGTTCATTTCAGAGCGCAGGAAAACCTTTTGGCAAAAACGCGGTCAGGTTCCGTGCCTTTTGGGCATTCAGCGGGATGTCGGAGGATTCATGGCCTCGCAGCTGTCAGGCCGTCTCCGATTTGCTCAATCGATCGGTAATCACGGCGAGTGCGCCGTCGCCGGTTACGTTGCAGGCGGTGCCGAAGCTGTCCTGGGCGATGTAGAGGGCGATCATCAGCGAGTTGAGGGTCGTATCGAAACCGAGCATGCTTTCCAAAAGGCCGAGGGACGCCATCACGGCACCGCCCGGCACGCCGGGAGCTGCGATCATCGTAATCCCCAGCATCAAAATAAACGGAAACATCAGGCTGAAGGAAGCGGACATTCCGTTCAGCATCATCACCGCCATCGAGCAGCAGATCAGGGTGATCGTGCTGCCGGAGAGGTGAATGGTTGCGCAAAGCGGGATCACGAAATCGGCAATTTTGTCGCTCACCTTGTTTTTTCGAGTCTGGCGCAGGGTGACGGGAATGGTGGCAGCCGAAGACTGCGTGCCAATCGCCGTGAAGTAGGCGGGAAGCATGTTTTTCATCAGCCAGAACGGGTTTTTTCGTCCAAACTGCCCGGCAACCGTGTACTGAATGAAAAGGTAGACGAGATGCAGCGCAATGATGATGACAAATACCTTGGCAAAGACAGACAGGATCATCCCTACCTCCCCGCCGTGGGCCAGATTGGAAAACACGCAGAAAATATGAACGGGCAACAAGGGAATGATGACGGAGGAAATCAGTTTTTCCACAATTGTCCGCAGGTCAACCATCACCTTTTGCAGAGCGTCGCCAGGGATCACAGCGGCTCCCAGCCCCAGCGTAAAGGCAAGCATCAGTGCCGTCATCACTCCCATCACGGGCGGCATGTCGACCGTAAAAAACGGGGCTGTCAGCGCTTCTTCCGGGTTGGCGTAGCTGGTGCTTGCGCCGGATGCCTCCAGAATCCCGGGAAACAGGATGGCGCTGACAAGGTAGGCAAGCAGTCCGGCGATAATCGTGGACAGATAGGCAAGCCCCGTCGTAAGCCCAAGCAGCCGTCCGGCGCCCCTGCCGATCTCGCCGATTCCCGGAGCGATAAATCCGATGATGATCAGCGGAATGACGAAGCTCAGAAAATTGCCGAACAGGCCGCTGAATGTCGCGAGGCCCTGGATGACCATTTTTGGCGCGATCATCCCTGTGCCGATGCCCAGAAGGATAGCCAGAAGAACTTTGGGCAGCAAACCAAGCTTTCTCATGATGTTCCCCCACAATCTGTTGGTCTTGTATTGGACCATACAAAGGTAACACAAATGGGGGCTCATGTCCCGTTTTCAAGAAAATTTAAAACAGCAAAATTATTTCCAGGCTTCGGGCAACAGCTCGCCTTTCGCGACAAGTTTGGCGTTTCCTTCCAGGTATACCTCCGTTGCCGCATCTTCGGTCAGTCGAAAAGAAATGCGCAGCAAACCGCCCCGGGTGTGAACGTCCACCGGAGAGGCGGCATCCACCATCCCCAGGATGGCCGAGACGATGGCGGCAGCTGTGGAACCGGAACCGCAGGCCAGCGTCTCCGCTTCCACTCCCCGCTCGTAGGTGCGGATCCGCAACGCGTGACGGTTCAGCACTTCCGCAAAATTGACGTTGGTGCCCTGGGGAAAACGCCTTGCATCATAGCGGATCCGTCTGCCCCATTCGGCGATCTGCCGGTCCGGGATGTCCGGGAGGTTCCCGACAAACCAGACGGTGTGGGGAACGCCCACAAAGCCGGAGTGGTAGTGGGCAGCCGGTTCCGCTTCTTCATAGGGCTGATTCAGTTTCAGAGCATTTCGTGCGACATCGGGAAACTTGACCTTCACCGTCCGGGTGCTCGCGTCGACCTGTGCCTCGTACATGCCCGCCAGCGTTTCAAATCGCATCCGTTCTCCTGCGGCCCCGACGAGGGTGGCGAAACGGGCGATGCACCGCGCCCCGTTGCCGCACATTTCGCCTTCGCTGCCATCCGCGTTGAAGTAGCGCATGGTGAAGTCGGCCGTGGCGGAATTCTCCAGCATCATAAATCCGTCTGCGCCGACGGACTGGCCGCGGGCGCAGACGTTTCTGACGAATTCGGCAAGATCGAAACCGTCCATGATCCCCTGGCGATTGTCGACCACGATAAAGTCGTTGCCGCAACCGTTCATTTTCATGAAAGGGATTCTCTTTTCTGCCATGCTTTTTCTCCTTTTCCGTTGGTCTGACTTACCCGTTTGTTTGGGCAAACGTCTTCTTCAGCCACTCCTTGCCGTCCAGCCAGCGTGCCACCAGCATGCTGGCCACGGTATCTCCGGTGGAGTTGACCATGGTTGCCGGAGGATCGACCAGTACGCCGAGCATGGCGATAATCGGCAGCGCTTCCGGCGGGAATCCGTACATGGTGACGATCAGCATTTCGCCGATGAATCCTCCGCCTGGCACGCCGGACATGACCACACCGCTCAACACGGCAATCAGGATCGCGGTCAGATACGTGTCAATCCCGTGAAACGGCATTTGAAAAAGCCCAAAGATGAAGGAAATCTTCAGGATGGCACTGATGCAGGAGCCGTCCATGTGAGCTGTTGCGCCCAAAGGAACGACAATTTCGCGGATGTCTTTCGGGACGCCGATTCTTTCCGTCGCCTGCAGATTGACGGGGATGGTGGCGACGCTGCTGCCTGTCGCAAAGGAGGTGACAGCGGGGGAAATAGCGTTTTTCCAGAATAGACGGGGTCCTTTTTTTCCGGCTGCCAGATAGGCGTAAAGGGTGAAAAAGATCAGGAAGTAAGCCAGGGAGATGGGGTAGTACAGGGCCATGGCGCGGGCGTACGAACCCAGCAGTTCGGGGCCAAAGACACCCACCAGGTTGGCAAAGTACGCGCCCAGTCCAAACGGAGCGTAGTACATGATCAGCTTGATCATCTTGATCATGACTTCGGACAGGGCCTGCAAGCCGTCTGCCACTTTTCGCCCTTTTTCGCCGGCAAGGTTGACCGCCAGCCCAAACAGAATGGAGAAGACGATCAGTGCCAGCATGTTGCTGCGCGACAGGAGGTTTTGGAAGTCGGGAACGGTAAATGCCTTCACAAATTGATCCGCGGTGTTGAGCGTATTGGTCTCTTCCGGTGCCTGCAGTTCAATGTTGACTCCTTCCGCCGGGGGAACAAGAGTGACGGCAAAAAGCATGATGATGGAGGAGATGATTCCGGTAAGAATGAATACGGCCAGCATGACACCCAGGATTTTGCCCAGCCTTCTCATGTCGGCGATACTGGCGACAGCGCTGCTGATGTTGACAAAGACGAGCGGAACGACAATGGTAAACATCAGGTTGATGAAAATGTCTCCAAACGGTTTCAGCACCGCCGCTTGTTCGCCCATGATCAATCCGACCAGGGCGCCGAGCAAAATACAGATGACCAGGGTGATCGGATAGCGGTATGACTGCCAAAAACTGTCGGACGGGTTGGCATTCATGTGCCATTCTCCTTTCTGCAATTGATTACTCAAATTATACTGAATGATGTAGGGAAAAGACAGCAACTTTTCCCACGCGGTGCGGAAAAGAAACTTTGCAAAAAGCGAAAAGATCCCGGCCGCGACAAGGTTCTTCAACTCCCGGACCGGCAATTGTCCGGCATGCGCCAACTGGATGATTTTCGTATCTATTGTTATAATCTGGAATAATTAAAAACAAAACAACAGGGGATTTGTCCGGTGGGTATTTGTCCGGTATCGTTGTTTTACAGATGTGTTACTGAAAATCAAGGGGAATTTGCATTTATGGTATTAAACTTTTTCAGATGATTATAAAAATTTTTAATAGTTATATAATGTGTTTTGCGCTATAATCTTACTTGAAGCTGGGGGTTGAAAGAGAGCGGAAAGAGTGCGCCGTTCAGCACTTTTTGCAAAGTCGTTTTTCGGAAAATTTGCACTTTAACCTCAATTGGGACATTCCATTCAGAAAGGGGTTTTGCAGTGGTCGGTTATATCGTCAAGCGCATTGTTGCGGGATTTCTCACCCTGTTTGTGCTGATTACCGTCACCTTTTTCCTAATGCATGCCATTCCTGGCGGGCCGTTCAGTCCGGCGGAGGAACGGAAAGTTCCCAAAGCTGTCCTGGAGAGGATTGAGGACAAATACGGTCTGAATGATCCGCTCCCCGTCCAGTACCTCAACTACCTGAAAAACCTGGCCAAGGGCGATTTGGGAGACTCCTTCAAGCAGTTGGACGTATCGGTGAACGAGCTGATCGAACAAGGTTTCCCCGTCTCCGCCAAGGTCGGGATGATTGCGATCATCGTGGCGCTGGTGGTGGGCATTCCGCTCGGGATTACGTCTGCGACCAAAAGGGGGCGCTGGCCTGACTGGATTTCCATGATTATCGCCACGGTGGGGATCTCCGTTCCCAACTTCGTCTTGTCCGTCCTCATGCTTTTCTTTTTCGCCGTTTGGCTGAAAATGCTTCCCACCTTTGGCTTGACCACCTGGCAGCACTACATTCTCCCCGTGGCCGGTTTGTCGTTTACGCCGATCGCCTACATCGCTCGCCTGATGAGGTCGAGCATGCTGGAAGTGATGCGGCAGGACTACATTCGCACGGCCAGAGCCAAAGGTGTGCACGAGATGAAGGTCATCTACAAGCATGCCTTAAAAAACGCCATCATTCCCATCGTGACCTATCTGGGCCCGCTGGTTGCCGCCTTGTTGACCGGGAGTTTTGTCATTGAGCGAATTTATTCCATTCCCGGCATCGGTCGGTACTTCGTGACCGGAATCAGCGACCGCGACTATTCCGTTGTTTTGGGTCTGACGGTGTTTTTCGGGGCCTTTATCATCGTCTGCAACCTGATTGTCGACATTCTCTACGCTGTCATAGACCGGCGCGTGAAAATGGATAAGTAGGGGGGTGGATACATGATCTCCATTCGGCTCAACGAGAAGAAAAACTCCCGACAGCCGGACGAAATGTTCCCTGACTTGCCGGACGAGCTGTTTGAAAAGCTGGACGAAACGCAGAAGGGGGAAAACGAGCAGATCGTCCGGCCCAGCGTATCGTACTGGCGGGATGCGTGGAGCAGGTTTCGCAAGGACCGATTGGCGATGATCGGCCTCTGTTTTCTGGTTGTCATGGGCATCGCGGCCATTTTCGGGCCGATGTTTTCCTCCTATACCTACGATGGCCAGGATTTGAGCAACGGCAACCAGCCGCCTTCCGCCGAGCACTGGTTTGGGACCGACAAGTTCGGCCGCGACATCTTTGTGCGGACGCTGTACGGAGCCAGAATCAGCCTGCTGATCGGGTTTGTCGCTGCCGCCATCAACATGGTGATCGGGATTATCTACGGCGGCATCTCCGGCTATTTCGGCGGCCGCGTCGACATGGTGATGATGCGGATTGTCGACATCATGATCGGGATTCCCGACTTGCTGTACATCATTCTGGTGATGATGTTTCTCGGTAACAGCATTGAAAGCATTCTAATCGCACTCTGCCTCACATCTTGGATCGGCACGGCGCGAATCGTCCGTTCGCAGGTCGTGACGCTCAAGCATCAGGAATACGCGTTGGCCGCCCGTTGCATCGGTTCCTCCAACCTGCGGATTTTGTTCAAACACCTGATTCCCAACAGCATCGGTCCGATCATCGTCACCGTGACGTTTTTGGTGCCTTCGGCGATTTTCTCCGAAGCTTTCCTGAGTTTTTTGGGAATCGGGATTCAGGTGCCGATTGCCAGCTGGGGGACGCTTGTAAACGATGCCATTCCCACGTTGTTTACCCATCCGTACCAGATGCTGTTTCCGGCTCTGATGATCAGCTTTACGATGTTTGCGCTCAACTTTATCGGCGACGGCTTGCGGGATGCACTGGACCCAAGGTTGAGGAAGTAAAGGTAGGTGTAGGATGTGAAACTGCTCGAAGTAAAGAATTTGCGCACGACGTTTCAAATCGATGCGGGTCAGGTGCAGGCCGTCCGCGGCATCTCGTTCCATATCGACAAAGGGGAAACCATCGGAATCGTCGGCGAGTCCGGTTCGGGCAAAAGCGTCACCATGCTCTCCATCATGCAGCTTTTGCCGGACAACGCCAGGGTGGAAGCGGACCGTCTTGCGTTTGACGGCGTTGATCTGTTGAAGCTGGACGCGAAAGAGATGCGGCGAATCCAGGGGAATGAGATCGGGATGATCTTCCAGGACCCGATGACTTCGCTCAATCCGCTCTTTACCATCGGCGACCAGCTGATGGAGCCCATCCGCATTCACCAGAAGGTGTCCAAGGCGGAAGCGCGCAAACGGGCGATTGAAGTGCTCAAACTGGTGGAGATCCCCAGCCCCGAGAGCAGGCTCAACCAGTACCCGCACGAGTTTTCCGGCGGGATGAGACAACGGGTGATGATCGCCATCGCCATTTCCTGCAATCCCAAACTGTTGATCGCCGACGAGCCGACCACGGCGCTGGACGTGACCATCCAGGCGCAGATTCTCGATCTGATGCGGGACTTGAAGAAGAAATTCGATACGTCAATCGTCCTGATTACGCATGATCTGGGCGTCGTCGCCAGCATGTGCAGCCGCATCCTCGTCATGTACGGCGGACAGATCGTGGAGGAAGGAAAAACGCGGGAAGTGTTTTACAATCCCAAACATCCCTATACCTGGGGATTGATTCGCTCCATTCCGAAAGCAAGGGAAGGGCGAAAGGAAAAGCTGATTCCCATTCCGGGCAGTCCTCCCGATCTGCTGGCGCCGCCGAAAGGCTGTCCGTTTACGGCGCGCTGCGAACACGCGATGAAGGTTTGCGCCGAACTGCCTCCCGTCTCCGTTCCCGTCTCGGACACCCATCGCGCAGCTTGCTGGCTGATGCACCCGAAAGCGGCGAAGCGCCGGCCGGAGGTGACCAAACATGGCATCTGACGGTGTAAACCTGCTGGAAGTGCGCAATCTGAAAAAGTACTTCAGCGTGAAAAAAGGGTTGTTCGGCCGCAGGGAAAACGTGCTGAAAGCCGTCGACGACGTAAGTTTTGCCATCAAAAAGGGGGAGACGCTGGGGCTGGTCGGAGAGTCCGGCTGCGGCAAGACAACGGTTGGACGGACGATTCTCAGGCTGTACGATCCCACCGACGGCGAAATTCTCTTTAACGGAGTGCAGCTTCAGAGTTTAAAACAAAAGGAACTTTTGCCCTTCCGCAAGCGGATGCAGATGATTTTTCAGGACCCGTACGCGTCGCTCGATCCGCGCATGACGGTGGGGGAGATCATCGGCGACCCGCTGGACGTGCACAAGATGTATCAGGGAAAAGACCGTGCGGACCGGATCAAGGAACTGATCGAGCTGGTCGGGTTGAAACCGGATCACATCAACCGCTATCCCCACGAGTTTTCCGGCGGACAGCGGCAGCGCATCGGAATCGCCCGGGCGCTGGCGGTGGAACCGGAGTTTATCGTCTGCGACGAACCGATTTCCGCCCTGGACGTATCCATTCAGGCTCAGGTGGTCAACATGCTGGAGGAGTTGCAGGACAAATTCGGCCTGACTTACCTGTTTATCTCCCACGACCTGTCGATGGTCCGGCACATCTCCCACAAGGTGGGGGTGATGTATCTGGGTAATCTGGTTGAGATCGCGGATGTGGATGAATTGTACACCAACATGCAGCATCCCTATACCAAGGCACTGCTTTCCGCCGTGCCGATTCCCGACCCGGATCTGGCCGAGCAGACGGAGCGAATCCGCTTGCAGGGAGATGTGCCAAGCCCGCTCAACCCGCCGCCCGGCTGCCCGTTTCAAACCCGTTGCGCATTTGCCGTCTCCGCCTGCCGGGAAGCCAAGCCGGAATTGCGGGACATCGGAAGCGGGCACAAGGTTGCCTGCCATCTTGTCCAATAGCCGCTTCTTTGCCTTGAATCTTTCCGCATGGCCGGTCATTGAACCGGTCTGCCGCGCAGGCTGGCGGCGACACACGGCGTATGGAAGCTGTCCCACCCGACAGCTGTTCATAAAAAACAAAAACGAGGGGGAAAAACATGAAAAAAGTATTGGGTCTTGTTTTCAAGCTGTCACTGGCGATGACAATTGTCGCCGGATGCAGCTCTTCGCCCAGTTCGGCTCCTGGCCAGAACTCGTCGGATTCCTCGCAAACCGCAGAGGAACCGGCGAAAGAAAAAAAGGTCATCTACGCTCTGCCGGATGAACCCGAGACGCTGGATCCCACGCTGAATGTCTACTCCCGTTCGTCCATCGTCCTGCAAAACCTGTTCCGAGGGCTTTACAAGATCGGCCCGGACGGGTTGCCCACACCCGCGCTGGCCAAGGAGACCATCGTGGACGAAACCGGCACGAAATACACCTTCAAGATCGATCCAAACGCCAAATGGAGCGACGGCAAACCGGTCACCGCACACGATTTTGAATACTCCTGGAAACGGGTGTTGAACAAAGACGTCGGGTCGGGGGCGGCATTTGACCTGTACTACCTGAAAAACGGCCTGGCTTACAACGAAGGCAAGGTGAGCGCCGACGAGGTGGGGGTCAAGGCGGTCGACGATCTGACCCTGGAAGTGGAACTGGAAAACCCCACGACCTACTTCCTGAACCTGCTGTGCGCCGCTTCCTACTACCCGGTGCGAAAAGATGTTGTGGAAGCTCCGGAACCCTGGACCAAATCCCCGGAGACCTACCTGTCCACGGGACCTTTCATGCTGGCGGAAATTCATCCGAAGCAAAAGTACGTGCTGAAGAAAAACCCGTATTACCTCAACGCCGATCAGGTGAAGATCGACACTTTGGAAATCGTCTTCATCGAATCGCCGGAAGGGGAGCTGGCCGCCTATACCAACGGGGAAATCGACGTATCGGACAACATCAGCGCCGAAGCGATGCAACGGTACAAGGATTCGCCGGAATTCCACGTCGCTGCCCGGATCGGAACTTACTACTTCGACATCAACACCACCCGCAAGCCGTTTGACGATGCCCGCGTGCGCAGGGCGTTCGCCTTGGCCATTGACCGTGAAGCGATTATCCAAAACGTGCTGCAGTCCAACAACAAACCCGCTTTTGGCTTTGTTCCGTACGGCATTCCGGACCTGGTGGACACGAGCAAGGAATACCGCGACACAGTCGGAAACCTGTTTGAAGAAAACGTGGAAGAAGCAAAACGCCTGCTGGCCGAAGCCGGATATCCAAACGGCCAGGGAATGCCGCCCATCCTGTTCATCACGATGGCCAGCCAGTCCGACAAGGATATCGCACAGGCCCTGCAAAGCATGTGGAAGGAAAACCTCGGGGTGGAAGTGGAAATCCAGACGCTGGAATCCAAGCTCTACTGGGACGAAATCGATCAGGGCAACTTCAGCATCGCCCGGGACGGTTGGACAGGCGACTTCCTCGACCCCATGACCAACCTGACCTTGTTTGAAAGTGTCAACACTGCCGACGACATCCGCTGGAGCCATCCGGAATACGACCGTTTGCTGCAGGAGAACCGGGAAATCCAGGATCAGGCAAAACGCATGGAAAACTACGCCAAGGCTGAAAAAATCCTGATGGACGAAATGCCGGTCATTCCGCTCTACTTCTATCAGGATGAATACCTGGTGAAGCCGCATGTCAAAGGCGTGATGAAAAACTACATCGGCCATACCTATTTCGAGTACGCGTATATCGAGTAATAAGCACGCCGCATGCCGCAATGTCCCGTCAAAGCTGGTGAACAAAAGCCGCGGGCAGCGCCTGTGCCGGGGATTCCAAAACGCCGCTCCCAGTGAAACATGCAGTCCGTCTCTTTGGCAGACGGACTGCATTTTCCATTCCTGGCCATGCCCGCTGTTTTTGCTTTCCGCCATGAACGCCCTTGTTTTGGCAACCGGAACGAAAGGCCGTGTCCCGCATCCGTCAACTTGCGAAAACCCATGAGAAAACATGGGAATCTCCTCGTTCCTGTGGTATAATTTTTTCGCCAAAAATCGAAAGCCAAAAAACGAAATAAGGGGTATGTGACGTGGAAAAAAAACTGATTTTCGGCCATAAAAACCCGGACACGGATTCGATCTGTTCCGCACTTGTCTACGCTGACCTGAAAACCAAGCTGGGAGACAACGTCGAGCCGGTCCGCCTGGGGGCAATCAACAGCGAAACCCGGTTCGTTCTCGATTACTTCCAGGTGGAGGCGCCCCGCCAGGTGGATGCGGTAGCCAACGAAGTGAAGGAAGTCATTTTGGTCGACCACAACGAACGACAGCAAAGCGCGAGCGACATTGAACAGGTTCAGGTTGTGGAAGTGATCGACCACCATCGGATCTCCAACTTTGAAACCGCCAATCCGCTTTACTTCCGTGCGGAACCGGTCGGCTGCACGGCGACCATCCTGAAGAAACTGTACAAGGAAAACAACGTGGAAATTCCCCAAAAGATTGCCGGGCTGATGCTCTCCGCGATCATTTCCGACACGCTGTTGCTGAAATCCCCGACCTGCACCGAACAGGATGTGAAGGCGGCCCGCGAACTGGCGCAAATCGCCGGTGTGGAACTGGAGACCTACGGGTTGTCCATGCTGAAGGCAGGAGCGGATCTGAGCGACAAGACGATTGAGCAACTGATCTCGCTCGACTCCAAGGAGTTCCAGATGGGCAACGCCAAAGTGGAAATCGCCCAGGTGAACGCCGTCGACGTCAACGACGTGCTGTCGCGGCAGGCGGAACTGGAAGCAGCCTTGAATGACATCATCGCGAAGAAAGGGCTGGACCTGTTCGTCTTTGTCGTCACCGACATCCTCAACAACGACTCTTACGCCGTCGCGCTGGGACAAGCCGCACACGCCGTGGAAAAGGCGTACAACGTCAGACTGGAAGGGAACAAGGCCCTGCTGAAAGGCGTCGTTTCCCGCAAGAAGCAAATCGTGCCGGTGTTGACCGAAACATTCCAGAACCTGTAATGGAGGATGCTCCAGGAGACTGCCGGAAACAGGGCTTCCGGCAGTTTTTTCCTGTATGACCGCGTTGCTGCACGCGAAAGGAGGACGAATGATGAAGGAAAAGGCGCCGCTTGAATTGGGATACCGCATGTTTCTGATTGACGGATACGACTTTGGAATGCCCGAGCGCACGGGAACCTACGTCATCCGGGAAGAGGCACTGACGCTGGTCGAAACGGGGCCAAGCCCGTCAGTTCCCCACATACGCAACGGCCTGGAAAAACTGGGCCATTCCCTGGAAGAGGTAAGGTACATCATCCTCACCCACATCCATTTGGACCATGCCGGCGGAGCAGGGCTTCTCCTTCAGGATTGTCCGCAGGCAACCGTTGTCGTTCATGCCAAGGGAGCCCGCCACCTGGTCGACCCGAGCAGGTTGATTGCCGGCGCGAGAGCGATCTACGGCGAGCAGTTTGATTCGCTGTACGACCCGATCATTCCCATTCCCGAGGACCGGATTCTGATTCGGCAGGAAGGAGAGAGCCTGCGCATCGGTCCGGAACGCACGTTGCAGTTTTTCGATACCCCAGGGCATGCGAACCATCATTTCAGCATCTACGATCCTGTCAGCAACGGCATGTTTGCCGGTGACACCGCGGGGGTCTACTACAGCCAGCTCCAGAGAGAAGGAATTCCCTTCTTTTTGCCTTCCACTTCGCCCAATCAGTTTGATCCCGACAAAATGATCCGCTCCATTGAGCGGTTCCGGGAGATGAAGCTGGATCGGCTGTACTTCGGCCATTTCGGCATGACCGAACAGGTGGAGGAAGCCTATCGCCAGGTGTTGGAATGGCTGCCTGTGTTCCTTGCCGAAGGGGAAGCGGTCTGGAAGGAGAAAGCAGGATATGAAGCGCTTCGCGACCGGCTGTTGTCCAAAGTGCAAGCGTCTTTGCAACAGCAGGGCATCAAGGAGGATCATTCCATTTTCGAAGTGGTTCCGATCGATCTGGCCGTTTGCGCGATGGGGCTGTTGGATTATTACGAGAAAAAGGAATCTCGCCGCGGCTAGAACCCTGTCGGCAATGGTGCGGCCCGCCGCGCCATTGCCGCGTCTGCTTGAGGCCTTGGGCAGCATGCAGCGCATCGTGCCTTCTTTTTTTGCCCGGAGAATGCTATGATGTCTTTGAGTCTTTGATATTGTCGCAAAAAAATGGAAAATGCATACAACAGCCGACAGGTGCCTTGTGTGAGGACAAGGTGAAAAGGGAAGCCGGTGCAAATCCGGCGCGGTCCCGCCACTGTGAACCGGATTGCGCTTTCCAATGCCACTGTTTCCAGGCGGAAATGGGAAGGGGGAAGCGCGTATATCCGCCAGCCAGGAGACCTGCCTGTCGGATTTCGCCTGCATTCCTTCGCGGAAAGGATCGGCGGTTCAGGATGGTCATGTGTTTTCCCAGTCCTGCCTGAAAAACAGCCGACCCTTTGATCCATGTGCGGAATCAAAGGGTTTTTCTTTCTCATTCACAGCGGGGAGCAGGCCTGGGAAAGGAGAAGCGTGCATGAAGCGATTGGGAAAATGGTTGTTTCTGTCTGTTTTGGCCATCTTTTTGCTGACGGCCTGCGGCGGGCAAAACGCGCAGGAGAATTCGGCTGCCGGGAGTGACGGGGGACACCAGCCGGCAGCGGAACAGCCCGTTGCCAACCCTGCTGAGTCTGTAGCCGAAACCGGGAAGCGGACGGCCTATCCGCTTGTGGTAACGGATGCGGCGGGCAAACAGCTGACGGTGGAAAAAGTGCCGGAACGCATTGTCTCCACGTCGCCGGCGGAAACGGAAATCCTCTTTGCGCTCGGTTTGGCGGAAAGAATCGTCGGGGTGTCCGACTACGACGATTATCCTCAGGAAGCGCTGACCAAGCCCAAGGTGGGCGGGATCGTCTCCCCCAATGAAGAGGCGATTCTGGCGCTGAATCCGGATCTGGTGATCGGGGGAATTTCCCTGGATCGCCCTGTTGCGGAAAAGTTGCAGTCACTCGGAATGCCCATCTACATCTCACATCCCAACAGTTTGGAAGAAATCATGCAAAATATTTTAACGCTGGGGGTCATCACGGACAGACAACAGCAGGCGGAAGAGATCGTAGCCGGCATGAAGCGCGATATCGAACGGGTGAAGGAAGCCCTGAAAGACATTTCGGCGGATGAGCAAAAAAAGGTGTACATCGAATTTGCTCCAGGTTGGACGGTCGGCAGAGGGGAATTCATGCATGAGCTGATTACGCTGGCCAAAGGCGTCAACATCGCCGCCGATACGGAAGGTTGGAACCTGATCAGCGAGGAAAAGGTGCTGGAGGCGAACCCGGACGTCATCCTGTTTGCGCACGGCGTGATCGACGAGGTGACGGGAGAGAGCCTGGAGCAAATCATCCGGAGCCGCAGCGGATGGGAAAAGATTCGTGCGATTCAGGAGCAGCGCGTGGTCGGACTGGATCAGAACGTGCTGTCCCGGCCAGGACCGCGCATCACCCAGGGGTTGATGGAAGTGGCCAAGGCGATCTATCCGGAACTGGTGAAGTAGATGAAAAAAAGATTGCTGGCCTGGAGTGGAGCCGGAGTCGGGCTGCTGTTCATATCCGCTGTCGTCTGCATTTCCCTGGGGTCGGCCAATCTGCCGCTCTCCCAGGTGTGGCTGATCATCCTGCACCAGATTCCAATTTTGGGCGATGGGATTCCTGTCACCTGGGAGGAATCCGCGGAACAGATTGTGATGAAGGTTCGCTTCCCCCGTGTGCTGCTCGCTGTTTTGGTGGGAGCCTGCCTGTCGCTGGCAGGTGCCGGGTTTCAAGGAGTTTTAAGAAATCCGCTGGCTGATCCCTATACGATGGGCGTCGCCTCGGGAGCATCCGTAGGAGCCGCCTTTATGTTTCTGTTCGGGCTCAAGTACGCCTTTTTGGGGGAATGGGGCATCCCCCTCATCGCGTTTTTGACGGGGCTGGGCAGTTTGTGGATTGTCCTGCGTCTGGCCAAAACGGAGGGAAAGCTGCATACGGAAAGGCTGATCCTGTCGGGGGTAATCGTTCAGGCTTTCTTTGGTTCGTTCGTATCGCTGATGGTTTCGCTGTCCGACAAGACGGTGAATGAGATCGTCTTCTGGATGATGGGAAGCCTTTCGTTTCGCGGCTGGGCGTATTCCTACGTGCTGGTGCCCTACCTGTTCATCGGGCTGTTGGTGCTGCTCTCGTACGCTCGCGCACTCAACCTGTTTGCGCTGGGGGAGCGCCAGGCCGCGCACATGGGCGTTCAGGTGGAGCGCACCAAGCTGATTGTGTTGCTCGTCTCCACGCTTATGACGGCGGCAGCGGTTTCCATTGCGGGGATTATTGGATTTGTCGGACTGGTGGTGCCGCATCTCGTCCGGCTGTTGATCGGCCCTGACTGCCGCATTTTGCTGCCGCTGTCCACGCTGTTGGGAGGCGTCTACGTCTTGTGGGCGGATACGCTGGCCCGCACCTTGCTCAGTCCCGTGGAAATTCCCCTGGGGGTGATTACCGCCTTTCTCGGGACTCCGTTTTTTGCTTATTTGCTGAAGCGAAACAGACGGTTCAAGGAGTGAAGCGCGATGATCCGGTCAAGCGGACTGGGAAAATCCTATGCGGGCAGAATTGTGCTGAAGGATTTGTGCTTTGAGGTGGAAGCAGGGGAGTTTTTTGGCATTATCGGGCCGAACGGCAGCGGCAAATCGACGCTTTTGCAGATCATTTCCGGATTGATTCAGGCGGATGCCGGGGAGGTCGCCATCGCAGGGCGGCCGATCGGCAGTTTCTCCCGCAAGGAACTGGCCCGCACGGTGGCTGTTCTGGAACAGGAGGCGCTTCCGCCGGTCGGGTTCAAGGTCCGGGAGGTGCTGGAGATGGGCAGGTTCCCCTACCAGAACTGGCTGGGGGAAGAAGAGCAGGACTCTGCCGGGCTGATCGAGGAGATCATCCGCTTGCTCGATTTGGCGGAACTGCAGGAGCGCACGCTGGAGCGGCTGAGCGGCGGCGAGAAACAGCGGGTTGCGCTGGGCAAGGTGTTGGCGCAAAATCCGCGCATCCTGCTGCTGGATGAACCGACGACGTATCTGGACATCGGATACCAGATCCAGTTGATGGACATTGTCCGTCACTGGCAAAAGAAAAACGGGGTTACGGTGGTGGCGGTGCTGCACGATTTGAACCTGGCCTCGCTCTACTGTGACCGGATGCTCTTGTTGGGCAAAGGCAGGCAGGTGCGGGTGGGCCGGCCAAACGACATCCTGCGCAGCAGTCTGATCGAGGGCGTGTACGGAACCCGCCCGATTGTGCTGGATCACCCGATTTACCACCTGCCGCAAATCATGCTGCGGGCAGGCGAATAGCCATCGCTCGCCAATCGGGTGTAAGATGGGAACGGAGGGCGACAGATGACAGCCATTTTGGTGACAGGCGGAGCGCGCAGCGGGAAAAGCCGCTTTGCGGAAAAATACGCTGCCCATTTGGGAAGCAAGGGAATTTACATCGCGACTTCTCCGGTGTTTGACGAGGAACTGGCGGAACGGGTCCGCCTGCATCGCCAGCGGCGGGAAGCGTCCGCCTTTCCCTGGGAAACGGTGGAGGAGCAGTATGAACTGGCAGAGGTGCTGCGCCGCCTGGCAAGGCGAAAAGACGTGCAGGACGGGGAGGCGGTTCTGCTCG
>ERZ777010.403-NODE-403-length-46347-cov-86.518405_pt1 | contig 46347 bp, 79 predicted proteins | sample MGYA00374963_ERZ777010 | MGnify/ENA primary metagenome ERZ777010 (study PRJEB29309, sample SAMN06268256) | bioreactor metagenome | isolation source: Joint BioEnergy Institute, California, USA | place: USA:Joint BioEnergy Institute, California, USA | collected...
TTGAAACGCCCTCGGCAGGAATCGAACCCACATTTTTGTATTGAATCAAAGTGAATCAAAACAAATCAAAAACATTGTAATATCAACGTTTTTTTAACAGCCCATCCGAAGAAAAGATAATAATTTCTAAAAGTTTTTTGGGCAATTTTTGGGCAAAAGGCGGGGGATCCCGCCTTATCCCATTATTCTTTATTTTTATTTGATTTCATCAAAAGTTAGAACTTGATGATCCATCCCCGAAAGCCATTTTTCTAATTTTTGTTTTCGATGATTCGTCGTCGTGAAAAAGTGTAATCTTGGATTGATCTTCTTTAATTTGAAAATCTCTTTATAATTAGCGATCTTCTTCAAATTATCCTTCATATGCCTTGTATTATCGATCTCAATTACATTACCTGCAAAATAAGCATCCGCTATCACTATTTTCTTCATTACACTTTTCCCGCTGCCAATCCTCACAATAATGTCCGTAATTTCTTCTTCATGTTCGATTCTATACTCTGTTATCCAATCGGACGGGCATCCAAAATAAATGTATGCCTCGTTCAACAATAACTTGTGTTCAATCTGCATAGATTTTTTGACCTCTTTATCGCTGCCAATTAATTCACGGCCATCTTTATTCAGATAGAAAATTTTTTCACGCCCTCTTGTGACGTGTAGATAAGGCTCCAATTGGGATACGATCCGGCAAGCATTTCTGTAGCTGCCGAGATCGTGGATCCGCTGCAACTGACGAACTGTCATAACCCCAAGCTGATCAATCGTTTTTAATAGCATTTCTGTCCGTTCCTGTTTCTTTAGTGCCAAGGCCATTTATTATCCCCTCCAATGTTTTATCGTTGATATATGGGACCTGGACTTCTCTTTTCTTCTCAATTTTATACAGAGCCCGCCCTGGTATAGCTTCTAATTCTTCTGCTCCGGTCTCATCTAAAATCACACGGCTCCCCATGCTTTCAGGCATTTTAAAAGCCAGTCTGGCTACCATATTCATTTTCACCTGCCCTGGAACTGCTTCGCGGGTCGGGTATTGAGTGGCATAAATAAGCCTATACCCTAATGCCCCGCCGATCCTGGCGATCTGCCCAAGACAATTCATACAGTATTCGGCATATTTTTTATGTTCTTTTGAAACTAATTTAGGGGAAAGTTCCGCCGCTTCGTCCACGATAATAAAAGTTCGTTTTTGTATTTTTGTGTCTACAATATTGGAAATTCCCTTTTCTTTGAATAATCGTTCTCGCTCTTTCAATTCCTTCGCGATTTGATCAAGTGTCCTACACGCTTCCAGCAGGTCGCTGGCCAAAGTTTTAATTTGATGGAGATGTTTGTATCGATTGAACTCTAAACCGCCTTTGAGATCCAGGATGTAAAAGCTGACATGCTCTTTTTTATTCATCAGCAATGAGGCCAGCAGTATTTTTAAAAAGACCGTTTTCCCAAAACGTGTAGTGCCGCCAACCAACATGTGCGGATATTTTTCAAAGTCATGGTAAAGCACGCCATGATGATTTTTTCCGATAGGAACTTCCCAGGTATCCGTTTTTAGATCAGCAGTATAATTCCACTTGTTAGGCAGCCTATCATCAAACACCTGAATGTGTAGGTATCCGTTCTTAAATTCCCATTCAATCTCTTTATTCAATGCCTCTCTTATGGTCAATTCAATATTTTTAATCGTATCACTGGAAAGCCCTATTGGTAGCGAATAAACATACCTTCCTTCCCCACCACTCACCAATTTCGGATAGAGGACGGTGTCTCCATTTTTAATAGAAGTATTTGTCCGCTCAAATATTTCTTGAATGATCCTCTTATCGTTTTTTCGTCTTGTGGGAACAAGTGCCGCTCCTATCACTGCGGCCGGTAAAATCCATTCAATCACTGCGTCACTCTCCTATTCATTGAATAGTTCTTTATGTGAATCCGACATTGAATAATTCCTTTCTTATCTTCTTGCTGGTTGGATGAGCTATTTCGATGTCACTTTCCGAGGAACAAATATAGATATTTCATATAAATTTGGTCAGTTCTTTGAGTAGGTAGATGATGGAACCGTATTTAGCAAACTCAAGGACCACTTTGACCATGGAATGGTTGATGACCAAACCCGCATTTTCCAGCAATGAAATAAAAACGAGCGAACCTCCAAACAGCCCAGTTGCGACTATTCCAAATGTAAAAATATCCATGGTGTCAATCTCCCCTTTTTGTCTTTGAATAGTACATTGTATGGGCGAATGAAATATTAATGCATGTCCATATGAAATTTCATTGCATGTCCAAGTGAACTTTATTTGACATACAGGAATTTTTACCTAAATGTCGAAATATAAATATTGGTGATGTGGATGAAGTTAAAACCAAACATTGAAAAATTAATAAAGGAGAGTGGTCTAAGGAAAGATTTTATCTCTACAAAAATTGGTATTAGCACAAGAATGCTAAGAAAGTACGAAAAAGGAGAATCCATCATGCCGATGGAAAAAGCGTACATATTAGCACGTTTGCTCGGAGTCAGGGTAGACGATTTATATGAGTATGAGGGGGATGAATCATGAGAAAAACAATTGTACTGGGGTTGTCGGGATTATTAGCGTTAGGTTTGAGTGCATGCGGAAATGAAGATAAAGCAACTTCAAGCACGCCCAAAGAACAAACCACAGCAGTTTCTAAAGATCAACAGGAAAGCAACGTTACCTCGGATATATTTACTGCTGCTAAAAAGAATGTGACATTCCAAGATGAAAACACTGGTGAGGAATATAAAATTTTAGGCGAGTATCTGAACGGACCAACCAAAGATGGAATGTATCAAATTCATTTTGGAGACAACGAGGAAAAATCGTTTGTGCTTAATTATTCTGTTAAACTTTCCAGAAATCCTGAAGGAAAATTAGGTTTGCTGTTTTTAGAAGAAGGGGATAACACGAAGAGTGGACAGCTAATTGACTACCAAGGAACCAGGGTATCAATTATAACGGATACCGCTGAACAAATCGGGGATGACCTCGATCATGTAACTTCGGGTCTTAATGGCGTAGCTGCGTCTTATGAAGGACCCGTTAAAGAAAAAGGATTTATGTTTATTAAATTTGAAAATCAAGATCAAACACCTAAAAAATTAGAAATTGACTTTGACGCTCCAGACCTATTGCAAAAAGATTCAGATGGACAACTAGCCATTGTTCCTGGTGATAGCGAAACCGGAACAAAGCAACTGGGCAAGAAAGAGCATGTAACACTAAAATTATCTAAACTAAATTAATGAAGAAAAACGCCCACTGAAATGATTCAGTGGGCAAATAAATTGCTATGGAAAAGTTAGCTTCATTATAAATCATGTTACAACTTTTGGAAAGAATGGTATGCACCTAATATATTATGTATCCTCCACTTCCACGTTTACAATGTTGTCAAATTTTATCCTCTCCACATCCCCTTCATCGTCCTTCACTCTGATCTCTTTCTGTATTGGATCCAAATAATACACGATTCCCCGAACTTCTTCTACAAATCCCTCAATCCAAACATCAAACTTGACTTGAAAGTGAAATTCCATCGCATAATGGATCTTCTCTTCAATCTCCTGTATCTGATACGGATCAAGCATTGGCTTGGGCGTTTTGTAATACTCTTCGTTTGCAAATTGCCGTAGCATATCAACGTGCTCCGGTATCATAAGAGATGTCCATTTCTTGTTCTCTCGATCGTAATGAAGATATCTTGTATCTAGGTCCCTCTTCATCGAACCACTCCTATAAGAACGTTTGTTCCTATTATATACCAAACAAATGTTCTTGTTCAAGGCAAAAAAATAAAGCCCTTTAAAACGAAAAGAGCTTTTTCTTTATCATTTTAATTTGTACGTCATAAATCAAAATAACTATTTCTCTTTTTCTTTTTTGAATTCAAAACATACAATGCAAAACCTAATATAAAAATAGGCATCACTATAGCGACTATTGTCGGAATAATAGGTTTACCAAATAAATATTCAAAGGATTTTCTCAATCCTTTAAAATAAAGCAATCCTCCCAAAATAAAGAAATATAATAATATTAATACGGAGAAAAAATACACATAGTTTCTAACTAACAACTCTACTAAGTTTGTAGTATTACGATTTATGTTAAAAGTTCTTATGACAATATTTGATACCGACTTCATTAATAAAACGATAATCGTTATAACACCAATTCCTGTTAAACTTGTGAAAACTAAAAGTTTTCCTGTAGAGACGGTACCAATATGACTAAATACTGAACTAATTGTTTGCAAACTCCCCATAATACCAATTACAATTCCTGTAAAAATCCCAAGAATAGATACGAATTCAGCATATATTTTTGCCTTACTTTCGCCAATTTTTTGCACATGTCTTCTTGCCTCATCCACTTCTTGATCCAACACTGAAACGTTTTTTCTTATATAATCTCTTTGGATAATTGCAAGCTTTATGTGATCACCAATTTTATTAATAACTTTTTTAAGCTCTTTATTCCCCGCACTACTCAACAATAATTCTATGTTATTATCCACGAATTCAATTTTTTCATCAATAATTTTTTCAATATTATCATGTTTATCTGTAACATCATTATCTTCTTTAGGATAAAAGTTAGGATCCTCAAATACACATTTAGTTATTAGTGTATAAGGAATCCTTCTGTTTTCATCAACTAAAAAGGTTTGAAAAAATGTTTTAATAGCTGTATTTGATGCCGAGTTTAAAACTTTGCCATATAATAACTTAATTATTTCTTCAAAAACTTGTTCCGAACTCCTTATTTCTTCTCCCATATTCTTTCTTCCTTATGTTTCATGAAGAATTCTCTTATCTCTTTGTTATCATAAGCAATATTTCTATAACCACTTTCAATTCTCTCTCTGTCGTTAAACCACATAGGATGCTTGTGAGTTAGTTCAACTAATTCAAATCCATCAAATTCCAATAGTCGATCGATTATAGGTTCTAATTCTTTTTTATCATCTTTTGTAATACTTGATTCTTCAACATTGTATTGTTGAATAGTAATGCCTTTCTCGAAATCAAAGCTAACCATATCAGGAACCTTGTCAATTCTTTTTGCACCAAAATGTTTATATTCTTGATAAACATTTGGAACAACAGGACCCAATTTCCATTTTTCGATGACATCCTTAAATAATGGTTTATTATGTTTTAACAAGTTATAACTTTGCAGGTAATATAGTATTTTTTGTAACTTTAAATTAGTTATTTCTTTTCCAGAATTTTCAGCCCGCCAAACAATATAGTTTGCAACTTCTAATGCGTTATAAGTATTCATATTGACACCTCCCTTTTTACAAAATACTCACGACATATGATTTATGTATGGTTTATTAGGCTAAAAATTGAATGTTTATGTATAGATATTAGCTGATTTCCTTTATAATAACATAAAATATAACCTAATTAATACGAAAATAAACTAAAGTAACGAAAATAACGGACTTAAACGAAAAAGCCCCTCTCGAACGAGAAGGGCCTTTTTCTTATTTCCCACTGCCTTGAATCAGTTCCCTTTCCAAAGCAACGTAGATCAGACCGATCGCGTCACTCGTTGTAAGTTCCCTTTTTTGAAGCTTTTCTCTCCATACCGGACTTATTGCTCCAGGATCCTTCTTTTCGAGTCTGGATAATACAACAGCTGTACTGTTTACGATAGCTTGATTAGTAAGAAGCAAAGGCTCAATATCTTCCCTAACGGATAAAATTTTCTGAAAAAAATTTTAAAAAGTGTTTACAAAGTTATCTTAGTTTGATATATTATAGATAACAAAGTTATCACTTTTGATAGGAGGAATGGGGCATGAAAAAAGTAAACTTAAAGGAAGTGATGCTGCAGGCTTGGAAAATCGCTCGTGAAGGTGTTGCTAAGTTTGGCGGAAAGGTGAAGGAATATTTTGCGGAAGCTCTGAAAATCGCATGGGAGTTGGCTAAAGGTTTGAAAAACGTGAAGGATGTTGTGGTAGAAGCTACCGCTAACGATTGGATGAAATATGGAAAACATCGTCTTTACATAGAAGTTAAAATGCAGTTAGTTGAATTAAAAGAAGTGGCTGGACAAACAGTCGGAGCTATGCGCAGCATGTCACGGAAAATGTATTATGACTGGAAAGCAGAGAAAATGATTTGCTATGACTTTATTGGAAAAGACCTTTCACGTGCATCTGATGATGTTGTGAAATACATGAAAGATGAAATTATGAAAGCAGCTTGGTCGAAAGTAGAAGCATATCGCAAAATCGCTGAAAGTAAAGAAAAAGCAGTATCTGAAAGTCTATAATCGGGAGGAATAAACAATGAAATTGGAAAAAGTACTTTGGAAAAACGATTTTTATGATGAAGCATTTCTGATTGATAAAGATCAAATTGAGGAAAGAGCTTGGGTTAGCGATCAGACTCTTATTATAGAAAATGTTGGCGTTTCTGCAGACGATTTGCAAAAACGGTTCTCTGAATTTGATGAAAGTATTCAAGATGTATATGAAATGGAAGAATTCCTTGAAAGCATTGGTTTTGAAAATGTAGAAGTTTCATCGACCGACGAATTCCCTGTGATCGAAAATAAACTTGCTTTCGATTGTTATGAGCAGCAATTTTTTAACCTTGCTGACGCCGAATCAATCAAGGTTTATGAATGGTGGGATGGAAACAATTTTAGAACTTTTGTGTTAGACGAAAACACAACCGAAACAGAACTTGTCATCACTGAAGCGTTTGTTGATCTCGATGAATGGGATGGAAGAAATCATGTTACCGGTGGAATCGGCGAGCATCAAAGGTTATATAAAGTCCTTGAAATGGACGGATCCGATGTTCAAAACAATGATGTATTTTTGTTAAACAAATGGTCACAATGGCAAGGATCTCATGAAACAGGTGAAATTTTAGAAGATTTGGATGAGGTGGAAGAACATTTGAAAAGTATTGGTCGGGATGTTCCAAAATACATGTATGAGGTTGGAAAATTGTCGGGGGAGTAATTCCCCCTCTTGTTGGCATCAAAGAATTTGCTGAAATTATCGGATGGGATAAAGCAAGATTAAGTACAAAGTATTCGCGCCAACGGGAGGGGCAAAAAGTAAGACCACCACTCCCTGAGCCTGTTCAAATTTTAGCTGCTACTCCTGTTTGGACTGTGGAACAGGCTGAGAAATATAAAAGAAGTTTGAAAAAATAAATAGATATGCCCCTCTCACATGAGAAGGGCCTTTTTCTTACTTCTTCTTACTTACCGCTACCCTGAATCAATTCGCGATCTAAAGCTACATAAAGCAATCCAACAACATCATCCAAAGGAATTTCCCCTTTTTGAGCCTTTGTATACCAATCTTTACTGATTCCGTTTGGGTCTTTCTGAGATAGTCTCCCAAGCACTCGTAAAGTGGCATTCATTAATTCAGTATTAGATGGTTGATACATTCTAATTCCTCCATTCTTTGTATTGTTCTGTGTAGTGGCTGCTGTTTGTGCTTGTCCTCCGATGAACCAGTCCAATGTCTTTTTCCCAACAAGCTGATTTAAGTCAACAGGTCCGTTGATACCTGCTATTCTTCCGTTTTGAGTGTATTGCCAGAGATCAGCTTGCATAGATGGTTTCAAACCAGTAGATTGTCCTTTATCTTCCTTCGGATAGCGAGGAATCCATAAAAAATCGGCCCTCACTTGGTCCATTTTGTGATCGAAATAGAAAGAGTGACCAGTATATAGCCCGACTTTTTCCACTCCATGAGCCTTCATCCGATCAATGAAAGCTTGGGTGGCCGGTACAAGGTCGGATGCCTTTTTTGTTGTGACTTCTTCAACATCAATGACAAAAAACTTTGAATCCTTGTCCATTCTCTCAAAAGCGTCATCTGCCTCCACTCTAGCGTCGTTTACGCTGACAAATTGAGCATAGGCATAAGTCCCAAATGGAACACCATATTTTTTGCAGCCAGCGACGTGATTTTTGTATTCCTTGTCCATTTTATTGCTGCCATACTGAACGCGGAGAATTGCAAAGTCCACCTCTTTGGCGAACTTTGCGTAATCCACATTGGTTTGACAATAAGAAAGATCAACGATTTTTCCCACTCTCTTTTATCCCTCCTTATTAAAAAAGAGCACCGACCTTTAAGCCGCTGCCCTATTTCGTTAATCCTTGTCGTTGCAATGCCTCTTTTTGAGCTTTCCCCTTTTGAGTTACATAGTTATTTTTAAACCATGCTACAGTCGCTGAGATAAAAGTAAAAACAGTGGAAAGAAAAGCAGTTTGTTCTTCCTCCGTTCCGGGAATCTTATATAACCCCAAACTGACTAAAAACTGATTCAATAAAGCTATGGCTAATACAATGGTTCTTATCGCAGTTCCTTTGTCCATTTTCATGTAAGTCACCTCCCTTCAAGACACGAAAAAATACCGTTATTTTGGCGGTAAACGGTCCTCAATGTCTCCCAATTTAGTAATGATGATGTCATATTTTTCGCTGAATCCCTTCAACACCTCGTTCTGATCATCTATGGTCTGATAAAGTTGTTCTTCTCTCTCCTTTGCCTCCTTGCGACTGGAATATAAAAGCCACACAAAAAGGACCGCGAATGGTCCTTGAGTTAGAAAATATTGCGTTAATGTTGCGTCCAATGACATTACCCCCTGATTTAAAACATAAAAAAATACACCTACTTTTCAGTGGTGTTCGTGTCGCAATGTCGTTTTCGTCATTTCATGCTATTAATGACTGACGTAACGACATCTCTTAAATTACTTAATTGTGGTACTTGATCCACTGTATATATTCCTGCCAATACTAAACTCACCCATACTTTTACTAATCCACTGTTTTCAGTAAATGTCATTTTACATTCCTCCTGTAATTAATAATGTTAATTCAGCAATAGCTTGTTTTGTTTCTTTAAGTTCTTCGGACAACGGCTTCTGATAAACAGGCTCCTCTTGCTCCGGAGCGCTTGGATCCGGATATGAAAACTCTAATTCCTTTGTTTCAGGATTTACTCTATATCCATTACATTCTGCAAAGTCTTGAGCATATGCACCATAAGGTAATTCGATATGATCAAATGTATTTCTATTTCTTTCTGATAAAACTTTATATGAAGCAATATCTTCTTCTACAGTAGTTTGTACTACATAGCCGATTTTTTCACCTGTGTCAACTAAAATATTTCCTGTTGCAACTTCAAAATATAATCTGCGACCAATTTTATTAATCATATTTATCCTCCTTATTCAAAAGCTCACCAAGTAACTGTATTTCTTGAAGGTGTAGAACTGCCAGGCATACCTGTAGAATAAGTAAACCCATTAGATTGAATCTGTATGCGGGCTTCATATGTTAAATTACTGCCTATTTTCACAGCGCCATCTCCTTTCGCAATTGTTTTCAACTAAATAAATAGGCAGTTCCGCTGACCGATAGCATATCAAAACTTGACCCATCACCACCAACATATACATCACATCCATCGTCAGTGACATTTCGCAGGTATAGTTGCAGACCCGAAACATTAGAAAAAACTGAATAGTGAGTTGTCCCGTAAGTCGTCACGGTGACACCACGAGATGCACCAATATATGAACCGCCCACCCCGTAGTTACCTGTATGTCTAAAGATACAAATAGAAGGTCTAAACCCTAAACCGGTTATTGGTATTACTGACCCTTTACTGTACCCGGGAACCGAAACGACCGCCCACTTCTTGCCTGTACTAATCTGCCCGATTTTTGTTGCCAATGACGCAAATGTTTCCGTCGGGTCCGCAGAAACACCTTTTGCCGTAATCGCATTGGCTACGGCTGTTTTGCCATCATTGGCAAATGTAAAAAGTTCGTTTAATACGGATTCGACATCCGTTCCTGTGAAATGATTGTTTGCATCTTCTACAGCTATATTTTTCGCTTTATGCGCCCCTGTTGTAGAATCAGCCGTATGTGTAGCAAGTTGTTGATCGGTGTATGCTTTTGCGTTGGATTCCGCCTGATTCCAAGCCGTTCTTTCCGCTGATGTAATGTGTATAGTTGTATTAGCAGAATGCGCAGCAAGTTGTTGATCTGCATACTCCTTCGCATTCTGTTCGGCTTGATCGGCTTTTTCTTGAGCTCTTTCCGGAGTCTCATATATTAGCGATTCGTTAATTGTCGCCGTTACGTTCGCAGCATTTCCAACCAGCGTCACAATATCAATTGTCTTTTCGATTAAATCAGTACTGCCACCTGATCCAGCAGGTATGTAATCAGCTGTGGATCCAGCGTTTGCGTAGCAATACAAAATTTCTCCGACATCGGGGTCTGTGGCAAAAACACCGATTTCTCTAAAATAAAAGCCTGCCGTGATATCTTGATTATTTAAAACGGACCCGACAACCGCTTGTCCTCCAGTTAAAACCTTTAGCTTTGTAATTTCTAATGATTTTCTTTCGTTTTTCAGAGCGTTCAACTCAAGAACGGATGAACCTCCTAAGTCCCCATCACCAATTGCAATGCGGGTAAAATGAAGTTCCACTCCTGTTTGTGCCTTCACTTGTAGATTGCGACCCTTATTGGTTAAAATAAGCCCTCCAAATGCTCCCATCTATTTCACCTGCCTCAAAGTTATCTTGTCGCCAGTATGCAAGACGTGGCCAACATACAAATTCATTTGGTCTTCTTGTGTGATCTCCACTTTATCCAACCAGGCACTTTTCCGTTTCACAGAATCCAGGGCGCGAATGAACTGTTGTGCTAATTCATTTGTCACAGCAGGATTACTTGTTACTACCTTAAAATAGCCTGGTTCTGCCCCGTATTCGAACCACTCCACCACTTTTCCTTCGCCAAACACGATTTGAATGAGTTGTTCAACAGCTGCAGGGGTGCCTTTTTTACGGTGCAGAAAATATGAATTCTCAATCAGCTGCCGTTTTTGTTCAACACTCAAAGAATTATCGTAAAAATCGACGTGTTCTTCTTTTGCAACAATATCTAAAAGCTTCTCTTGAATGGGCAAAGTTGGGTCTAGTATGCTTGATTCTTCATAGACTTTTTTCAACATGACCGTGAGAGCTTCGGCCATGGCCTTATTTTCGTCATTTTGCATCAAAGATGGTGGCAAAATATCGGATAAAGAAAAAGAGGATAAATCAATCACTGATTAACCCTCCAAACGTCACATTGATTGTGTTTTCTTTTGCCACTTCATTTTTTGCTAATTCGATATATTCATTGGGCTCAACTGAAACGCGCTTGGCCCCTGCTTCCCTCAACCGAGCATACAATTCGCTTGGATCTATCCCTCGTCCGAGTTTGGATTTTTGCCACGTTATATAATCTTGTACCGCCGCATTAATAGCTTCTTTATACGTATCTTCCTCAGTTCTCAGTGATTCGGGTAAGTAATAACTGACGGTTAGGTTATATTCACGTTGAACAGGATCTACCACCGTCACCTTATCTGTCAAAGGCCGAACCGATCGATCTGAGCATTTATCTAAAACTTGCTGTTTCACTTCCTCCGATGGCAGCTCACCGTTCTGCATCAAGACGACAATTTGTATTTGACATGGCCCTGGGGATAAGACCTGAGCATCCACAATTTCCTGGTTGGCGGACATGGCGTAGAAAATATAGGCCAGCTCCGGTCCTGCTGTCGAATAACTTTCCGGCGATGTTCTAATACGCTCGGCATACGCATCGTTTGATTCCCAGTCGGTCCCGCCATCTGATGTCGTGATATTGGCAGCAGATGACACCCACGGTAAAGGATCGACCAACTCAGTAATTTGTCCTGGCAAATATCCATTTCCGATGGTTCCTGTCTCTGTACATTGGAATGGAACATCGACATACGGAACTCCAACATCTACAACCGTTGCTGCAGTTGATTCGAAAAACAGATCCCCTACGCTCATTCTGGTTCCCTGTGGAATAGTAAACTTCTCAGGGTTGTTCACCTGAAAGCGAATGGTTGTTTTTGCCGGAGTGGGTTCTAAACGTGGGACATTTTTATCCTCCCCCAAATGATCCAAGAAATTATCCTCTGCATAAGCAAGCCTCGATTGCTTTGCAGAATAATCAATGTTGTTCGCCAATATAGTGGCAACAAAAGCAAACGCCTGCATAAATTTACGGCGAGGATCGGTTTCTTCCAGCGTCACTCCTTGCAGTTCCTCAAATTTTGCCACCGCTGCATTCTCAAATTCAGTGGCATCCACATCCACAAAATTAATATCTGGAAGACCAAATCTAGTCATCGTTTATCTCCACCTTCACTCGTGCAACAAGCTTTCCTTCACTGTTTTGTTCAAAGTTGACGCTTTGAACTTTCAATTCTGGAATGGATCGTTCTAACATTTCGATGATTTGTGCAGTGCTTTTTACTTGGGCAATGGGCGTCGGGTCATCAATCGGTGGTTCCCACCCGGCAGTTCTATCCAACGGACAAGTGCCTATATAGGTAGATAGAAGAAAAGAAGCATTTTGTAAAATGGCCTTAACTCCTGTAGCAGCATAATCGATAGAGCTGTTAAATTCCGAAGTAATCTCATACAAGGTCCCATCACCACCTTTTTATGCTTTTTTAAAGGAAACGTATTTTGAACCAGCCGAACAATATAAACCGCCGCCCAGTTTATACCATGTGATATCGGTTTTTACCGTTCCGTAAACCCGATATCTATCGTTTTTCCGAAGAACTTTTTTGATTGTCCCTTTAAGCGAAGGAGATGTGCGGCAATTAAGCATGTTCACTTTTATCGTAATAACACCTGTTGGAGATGCCGATTTAACAGGTGACGACTTCGAAGTAGAAGCCGGTTTTGTTCGTGCCTCATCAGGTTTAGGATATTCTTTCAAGCTCAAAGTAACTTCTACTGATGAGGCTCTTCCCAGATTATCGATTGTTTTATATCCTTCTTGTATATCGTCTATATACCAATATCCAGACGTAACCGGTTTGCTACCTAAAATAAAAGATGATACTTTCCCCGCGTCTCTAAAAGACCTCAGCGTGGCCAAAGTGTCTTCTGGAGAAACACCATGAGATGCTTTTAAAACGATCTTGACGGACAGCGATTCCTGGCCGGGTCCTATGAATTCCGGTATAGGTTTTTTTAAATTGATATCGTGGAGTGTCCATCGAGCGCTACCGCTTCTGGAATACTCATTAGGTGTTAATATTTTTTTATCGGATACCTCAAAAACAACACCCGCAAAACTTCCAATTTGCATATTCAATCACCTCATTGAGGAGAAGATGTCGTTCCGGATGATCCATTAAACGAATGTGTGTGGTTTTTTAACGAAATTCCATCCGCAATGACATCCCCAACCACATGAACGGTTGCATTTGTTTTAATCGTGATTTCTCCCTGTACGTCTAGCGTAAGGGTGTGCGTATCCTGGTCATATTCAATGTATGTTCCGTCGGGAAACTGTAGATGACGCTTATTTTCTGAATTTACAGGTGGTGTGTCCACTTCGTTGTAAAACGAACCCACAATAAACCCCATTTTCGATGTATTCGGAAGGAATAAACAAACTACTTGCTCCCCAATCGACGGCATCCAATAGTCTTTAGAATCCTGCGATCCTCTCATTAAAACGGGAAGTTCTCGCGATACTACGTTTTTATCGTCGAAAAATACCTTTGCCGTCCCCCTATTTGGGTAGATAGCAGACACTCTCCCAACATCAATGGATTTCAATTAATATCCCTCCAAGCATTTCCTCAATTCCATTGAGGTTTCAGAACCGGATCCAATAGAACCACTTAAACTTGTAATGATGTATTTTCCGTCGAAAGCACCAAAATCTTTTAAATTGATGCATTGTCCGGCATACAGCTGTAAAAATCCAGCCATTCTAAGCGAAAAAGTAGTTGCTTCCTTATTCGCATTCCGTAAATTCTTTTTGGCCAATGTAATTGCAGCCGCCTGGGAAGAAACTTCTTCACTCACTTCTAAAATTCTAGTTGCACCAGGTGGGGGGGCCTTTGGTGTAAACGTATAGGTGAACGTTTTTTTCTTCTTGGCATCCGTGTATTTCACTTGACAAGATTTGTAAACGGTTGTTAGCGAATCTTTTCCGGAATACTCTTTCAATCGGTAATCCGTTCTTGAAATGGTTTCGACAGCAGGCTCTCTCTCAAGATCAGCTTCATCTAAAATGATGATTTTCTTGTTTGCAATTTTTAAGGCTAGCCCAGCATCCGAACACAATTTATTCAGGAATGCAACGTCACTCTGATATTCCTGATCAATTCTATCGTATGTCGGATTATCATCAGCCGAATAATACAGGGCTAATTTGTTGTTTTTCGCAATATCCCCTGCAATTTTTTTAAGATTGGTCTTTTCCCAAGCCTTTGTTTTTTTCTCGCCTTTTAACGAAGATGATTGTGGAATAGACGTGGCTTTTACGGATATTTTATTAGGCGGACCGTTCGTGGAAAGCTCGTCAATCTCGAAATATCCCAAACTTCTTGTTGTTTGCTTGTCTTGTCCCCATCCCGCAGATATCAGCAAGGATACATTTAAAGAAGCGCCCTTTTTGGGAATCCAAGCGCTTGTAACCCATCGGCGTTCACGATCCGCTAAGGAAATAGAGATATCATCTGCTTGCCCGGATAGGTTATCCGTAAAGGAGATACTGTCCACAAAATCTTCGATGTCCCGTGTGATGTTGTTATTGTTATACTCAACATCCGCCGTGATCCTTCTCCCATCTACAATCATGCGTCCACCCCATCGAGTACGGTTATTTCATCAGTGCTTGTCTCCTCTTCTTCGTCTGTTGTTTCAAGCCAGTCTGGAAGATTTTGATCTACCAGGTTTTCAGGTAAATCCGGAATCACAAGAGTAACACCAGCAGAAAAGATGATCACGTTGCGGTACTTAGGATTTGCACGCAAGAGCAAGGGGAATAAATACTCATTCCCCAACTGTTCCAGCGCGATTTTGTCGAACGTATCGCCTAATACTGTTGTATAGGTACGCATGTAATCCCCTCCCTAATCGTAGGCAAGCCGTTTTTTTCGATTAAAATACTCGTCCATAAACTGCTCAAACTGGTCTAATGACAATTTATTTACTTTTTCCACCGCTGTTTCATCAACTTCCCCCTGAAAATAATTATTAGGACTATAAATGATTTGAATCGGTGGTTGATCTGGAGTGTTACTATTTTTCGAAACTGTCGGAGCTGATCCGTTAATCATTTCACTGATGAAAGATAACAAACCAGACAACAACGAAGTTGTTTTGCCGTTGTTAATCACTTGTGTACCGCCAGAGAGTCTAAGCAGTTCCGGCCCTTCTTCCCCAACAAGAGCCCATTGCTCATATCCAACCCTTCCGCCATTCTTGTACGGCTTATATCCGCCGCCTCTCATCATAGATCGAATACCAGGATGATTCATCACCCCACCGTAACGAGCATCCATATACCGAATGGCGGCCAATGCAGAATCTAAAGGATTCCGTCTGTTTCCGTGCCCAGGATACATATATCTTCTGAAAGTAGACCCAATAATTTGGAATAAACCAACAGATGGATCACCGCGTTTAGCGTTGATATCCCAGTTGTTAACGGCATTAGGATTAAAACCCGACTCATGTTGAGCAATTGACATCAAAGGACCGAGTAAGGACATTGGCTTTCCTAACATTCTCAAGGCCATCGTGATCGCTTTACGCGCTAACTCAGCGCCGCTACCTTTAAAATTGCTAAAATCGCCAAAATCGGCCAGTTTTTTCTTCACAAAATCCAAAGCCTTGCTTTTGATTAATTTATAGGATCCGGATGCTATTTCCCCCAAAACGGCCGGAAGATTGGGTACAGTCACGCCTGCTTTATCAAGTACTTTTTTTAACAATTCTGCTGGTTTCGTAACGTAACTAAACACGTCTATGGCCATATCTTTAGCGTCGGAAACTTTGTCTGCTATCCATTCTTTACCCGCATTGTAGGCATTGGTTATGATGTTCCCCTCAGCATAAGCCGGAATATTGTAGTCACTCAAAATTTTGCTTGTGGTTTTCGCATTTATCACTTGAGTGCCTTTTGGAAAATTCATGAGTGTTGGAGTAGCCGGGGTTAATCCGACTTGACCATTTGGTAATCGATATAACTCAGGTCCTGCATTGGATCCTTTACCATCTCCCACCACAGCCAATCCGCCTGGGTGCCCTGACGTACCATACGCGTACTGAGGAACTTTCCATTCATTGATCGTTGAACTTACACCGATGTTTCTAAGTATCCAGTTCAACCCCTTAATAACGCCATTGACCATTTTTCCGATGCCTCGAAGCATTTTGTTGGTCATTGTTGTAATGCCGGACAAGGCTTTTCCCGCCATCGAAGCAATACCGCTACCGATTTTTTCAGGGAGAGAGCGCGCACCGGAAACTATATCGCCGAAATGGCGTTTCACGCCGGTCCACATTTCTTTGGCTAAAGAAACCGCTGCATTTTTGGCAATCGTAAACCCTTGTCTTATCTTACTTCCAAGATCCAAGACAAGAGTCCATACATTGCCTACTCCTCCGGAAAAAAAGGACTTTATTGTTGTCCACATACTGCTGAATCGTGTAATTGCACCCGTTGCTAATGCCTTTATGCCGCCGATTATACGGCCGACAAACAAGAGATTGACAAAGTTCCAGATAAATTGGATGGCACCTATAAATAATTGTTTGACTCCTTGCCACATTTTGTGGAAATCCCCGGTGAATAATCCTGTGAAAATCCGGATGATGCCTAAAATGATGTTTAGGCCGCCCTGGATAATTCCTCTCACGTTGGTCCAAATCGTGTTGGCTATCAATAAAATAACGGGTCCGATAGCCCGTAAAATAGAAACAATGACGCTAAAAACATTACGAACCGCTTGGGCGATTTGGGCTCCATCTGTGCTCCAAAATTGGATCAATTGAGCTGCTATATTACGCATAAATGCAACAATTTGCGATAAAACGGGGCGTATGATCGTAAAAATGGTCAGAAATACACGAATTAAGCCCCCAGCAATACTGCCGGCTACTTTAAACACATTGGATACGGCAGACACGATGGCCGGTCCGTTTTGCTGCCAAAATGCAAAAATTTGGGCGAATGCTTGTCTGGCAGTTGATCCAATATTTTTAAGCAATGGGCCTGCCTTGGCCACTAAAGATGAAATGGTAGGTGCTATATTTTCAAAAACACTTTTTACCGTATTTCCGAATCCAGAAATAGGGTGTTCGGCAGATAATAGGTTAGCGACAAAACCCGTCACTCCTTTGATGGCTTTTAAAATGGCCGAGCCCATAGGAGCAAGCACAGGAGCAAGTTGAGAAAATAAGTTTTTCAAAATAGAAAAAATGTTCCCTATAATGCCCACTAAAACAGGACCATTCTGTTTGGCGTATTCTATAAAGCTTTGAAAAGCTTTAGATTGACTTAAACCGGCTGTCCACTCGGCGAAACTTCGAGTCATCCTGACTAACCCTTCTTCTACGCCTGCGCCAACCGGTGCAAATGCCTGCAGTAAATTCATCACACCCATAAATGAGTTACCCGAAATAACCGCAAAATTATAAATAGCTTCAGAAGCATTGGTAGATAACCAATCAAAAAAGCCTTTCAAAGCTGGTCCTTGTAAGGCTTGGTTGAATTTCTCCGTCAATTCCACTACTACATCCGCCACGTTTGTAATGGTGGGTTTTAGAAGATTTAAACCGTTTTGGGCGATTTGTAGAGAATTCCCGAACGCTTGAAATATGGGTTTTTCAAAACTTTGAGTATAGTTATCCCAAAATGTTTTAAAGCTCTGCAAATTTTGCAGAGCTTTTCTTTGTTCAGCGCTCATGTCCGCGTAAACGGCTGCCAATTCCTTCTGTGCGGCAATTCTTTCTTTAGCTGTATCAGCCTGATCTATCTTTTCTTGGATTTTCGAGACTTGATCCGAAGCTTCAACTACTTTTGAGATTGCAGAGCTCGCAACGACGCCATACGCAGTCGCTCCCGCTCCTGCTGCAGCAAAAGAAGCTCCTAACCCCATCACAGCTGCCGTTGCTGGAGCAGCCGCAGCCGTTATGGCAGCGAATCCATTGGCGACAAGTGACATTTTCACAGATGCTTTTCCTGCCTGTTCCGCTGTTCGCTTAAACTTCTCGATTTCTTGGTTAGCTTTAGCAAAAGCTGCCCTGACAGAGGAGTTAACGAAGGCGCTTAAGCGAAAGGCTATTTCATAGGTTTTTTGGTTGCTGCTCATTTTTTGTCACCTCTTGCACGTCGTCAATGAATTCGCTTAAATCGATCAACGGCATGTCTAAAAACTGATGAACATCCGTATTTAGATAAAAAGAAAGGCGGATACATACTTTTCGTATGTCCCGCCCTTTCAACTTGATTTCCATTATTTGATTTGTTTTTTCTACGACTCCTAAACGTTTAAAAAACGCACTACCTCATTTTTTACTTTCAGTGCTTCACGCGCCGGGAGATTATAAAAGAATTCAAGTGGCAATTTGGTTGCCCTTGAAGCAATCGCAAATGTATAAGCCAGCGTTAATTCTGGCACGGGTGAAAATTGTCCGCTTGCGCTATAAATCTTATCTGCTTCCAGTAAATCATTTCCACTCAAGTCATCGATTCCAGAAAGATCGATGCTTGTGTATTCTTTCCCTTCAAAGGTGTATGTTTTTTTGAATTCTACTACTCCTTCTTTATTTTCTGCCGAAGTTTGAGTATTAATGGCTAATTGTTCACTAGATTCATTAGCTTGTACTTCGTTTAAAGTTTGAATTTGTTCTTCCATCATTCATCTCTCCTTTAAATCATGTTAATGAAATCTTTCAACATGTCCTGACCATTCAAGATGTATTTATAGTTGAGCTTATCCAGTTCCAACAATGTAGTTCCGTTTTCCTCGATTTTGATGTATAAAACTTCTAACGTATTGGTGCTCTCCGTAGCCGCTCCAACGTTTAAACTACCGAGATCTAACCCTTTCGGTTGGCCTTTTATAGTGATTTTCAGTGGGCGAAACTGGATTTGTCCCGCCGTAGTATCGTAACTCTGTTGTGCAGCACGAAGAACAATCGGTCTACCACTGTTATTCAAAAGCGAAAAAGATTGATCATACAGCGTCTTAAACTTTATTTCGATCGTCATACTGCCGAAGTGACCGGGATTCACACTTTCGTATTCACCTAGAATCCCAGCACCCGAGATCTTTTCAGATGTCGGTTCAAGATTGGGGAGTTTTACTTCTCCTGTTACCCCCAGCAGCTTTTCGGTGTCATCATATACGTTATAATTCGCGACCTTTTCCGGAATAATCATAAATTATCAGCCTCCTAGTGCCGCTTTTGCTGTAATTGTTGGGTCGAACTCAAGAATGTTTGTGATACTTTCAGCTGGCGTATAAGCCCCGATTTTTTGAATAAATACAATTTTACCGTTCAAAATCGCATCAGTCGGATTCATACTTTCACGGAACTCAATGGTGGCTCCTGGGATTTGTCCCCGGCCACTAAACCCGTTGGCCCGTATATTTTCTGCATCTACCACACTCTCAATCAATCGTTTATTGGTCGGATCATCTACTTTATCGAAAAAGGCAAGGATAAATGAATTGCCCCACCATTGGAAGACCCGGCGAACAGCGATGAAACGGTTCTGTGGTTCTGTTATTTCTGGATATGCTGCTGTATTGTTACCCCATGTTCTCCATCCGTTGAAATTAATAGCTGTAACAACACCAACGCTATTTAAGACATTGGCATCTGGTTGATCCAAGAATACTTCTGTGCCATCTGCCAATATGGTGGCGCTAATCGGTAAAGATTTATTGGATGGCGACACAAATGGAACATCATCGTTTTCTGCGTCTGTTTGGGCCACTCTCGCAGCAAAAACAGCGCTGTACCAAAGTTTTTTCTCGTTGGCTTTTACTTTTGGCCATAAAACAATGCTTTCTTTTCTGTTATACCCATTTGTTTCCTTCCAGTTTTGAACATCTTCATATTTTTTTACGGTCGAGCTATCAATATCTAGGATATTCATAACGCTGAAATTTCCGTTTATATTGGTTGATTTTGCGGCTAGAACCGCGGCCACCTCTGGATAATGACTCCATCCTGGTGCAAGAAGCTGCGCCGGAAGCACATTCAATTGCGGGAAAACCTTACGGATCAACTCAATTCCGCTATATTTTCCCGTTTCCGCATCATATCCTCCGATAATGTCCTCTTTTGTAACTGCACTTGGATCAAGCTTATCGAAAGTAACAGAAAGAGTCGTGGCGGATCCAATAGCACCTGTTGATAAAACACCAATGACAGCTTTTCCGTTTTCATCAAACGACAGCGTGTAATCCGTATTTTTTTGGAAAGTTGTCGTTCCGTCAGAGTTCTTAACCGTCACTGAATCAAGTAGAACTCCATCGTCATCGATCGTTGCCATCTTTTTTGAGATCGTAACTGTCTTATTCGATACCGTTGTTTTATGAACATCTGGATCCAGAACATTAACCAGCACAATCGGGGCTACGTTGAACAATTCAAAGCTCGCATAAACCGATTGATTGAGTGTGTAATCATCGAAATCGTAGCCATATCCAATCTTTTCTTTCACGTCTTCTAATGTTTCCACTAGAATTGGCACGTTTACAGCTGATTTGGGATTCTCGATTAGATTAACTGGTGCTGTCCCAAACACAACTTGAACAGCAGACAGAGACCGAGACGGTTCGGCTGGTGTCTGCTGCTCAATCATTTGAATACCGTGTTGATAGGCCATCATTTTTCACTCCTTGCATAGGATTGAATTTGCTGATTCAGCACATATTCGCCAGTTCCTTGTGTTGCCAAGTTGCGTCTCGCCTCTGACAATTTTGAGACTGGAACCATCAACGCTTTAATCGCTGGGCATTTTTCGATATGGTTTTCCAGCGAAGCCGGAAAACCATTTTTAAATATCGAAAACTGTTGAAGCCCCGCTTTTGGAATGCTGCTTCCTACATACACGACTGTTTCGTTGCTGTTTTTCTGCTCTTTTACCGTTTTTTCAGAAGCGACAACCTTTTTCACTGGTTTTGCAGTGGTATTTTCACTTGTAACAGCTGCTTTTTCTTCTGTCATATCAAATCCTCCAAATCTTGACGGTCATAAGCAGGCATTTCCCAATTTGTCTCGACAGCTCCATAGTAATAGGGATCTGTTTCTTCTTCGAGAATCCGCCATTTTAACGGATATTTAAGCGTAAATTGCCTGTTAATGACCGGTTCTTTTTTCAAAACTTCCTCGATTTTATTGATAATTTGTGTTACATCTCGATAGCCTTGATTCTGATTATCATCGTCAAATGTCCCTATAACGAAACCGACAGTCGTTACATTCTCGTCTTGTTCGCCCTTTTGCTCACCTTCTAGCAATTTCACGATGACAAACGGGAATAAATCTTGATCTTTATCCGATTTTTGCGGCAGATTTTGTTCAAAAATGTTCAAATGAACACGATCTCCGCTTGGAGAATTAAATAATGTGTCGGAAAAGGCAATTAAAAGTCTTTCTTTTAAGCCGGCTTGCAAATCAGTAGGAATCACGAGCTAACACCTCGATCCAAAATACGATTGATTTCATGATCCAAGCGCTTATAGAAGGTTTTTTCGCCTTCTGCATTGATTTTTTCTCTAATTTCTTCATTTTGTAGCATTTGTGGAACAGACGGGCCGAACAAACGCTGAATCGGAAGCCGTTTACTGGTTGTCCGACGAAATACCTTAATTCCGTTGATATCCGCTACAAATGCGCTCCCTAAAGACTTCATTCCATCCTTCTTAACTCCCGCTCTAATAGGAGATTTCCGCTTTGGATTCACGGTTTTTGGCGATATTTTAAAACGATCTAACGGTATGAGGTTTCCGCGGCTTTTAACAATTGCGGTTAAATTGGCTCTACTTGCCCTTGTTTTGGAAAGAGTCGCCCTAATATCCGCTGCTTTAATGTTGTATTCCTGCCTCACTTCTCTGCTAATGTTAGAAGCAACGTTGGTCAAAGCCCTATTCAGGGCTGATGAAATGGCTTGAGGAGCTTTGTTTGGCACATCTCTAAGCCGTTTTTGCACCGTTTTTAGCATAACTTTATCGATTTCTACATCTACGTTTACATTCGGCTTCATGATCGATACCCCGCTAACGTGATGGTATAAACCCCTAAATCTTTAGTTATATTGATAATTTCATACGGCTTGCTATCAACTCTTATCCTCTTGCCGATGAATGGTTTTTCTTTCAACGAAGAAACTGACACATGAAAAAGGAGCTCGCCTCGTGCAAGCCCCTCTCCATCCGCTTTAAAGTTGTGTTTTTGCAATAAATCGTCATCCACGACTACCGATACAGTTTCGCCGTCAATCTGCATTTCACTCGCAAATTCATTGGCATTAAAAAACACATTATTCACGTCTTCGGCTAAAAAATCCTTAAAGTTTGGCAGCATATCATTCCTCTTCTTCTTCCAAGAATTCGCCAACTTTGTTCTCAGAAATGATTTGAAGTATCAAATCTTTCTTGGAAATGTTTCCTTTAAACGTCATTCCTACATTGGCAGCCACTTGTTTCAATTCATCGTAACCATATGCAGTATCCAGATCAGCATATATTTGTTGCTGTTCATCAGTAAGTTGAACACTCGGAGTTTCTGAAGCTTCTTTTTGATCCACAAAAAATGCGACTCCCATATCAGTGAGTCGCTTGGCTTGATCATCTGAAATTTTTTGTATGATTTGTCCAGCTTCATAAATTTTCCCGTCATGTCGAACGGTATTAATCACCTTTACACCCAAGAGATCTCACCCTCCTCCATTAAATTACTTTTGCTACATACCAGCTGTCTACTTCGTGTGGTACAGGTAACGGACGACTGTTGATTTGTAAGAAACGTGCTGCTGGATTCTTTTGAACCCATGTATCAGGAATGCGGGCACCCTCGTAAGTTCGGAAAGAATTAGTGGCAGAATCCATCAATGTCACGGCTCCATACAACATAGAAGACCTTGATCTTGTAGAACCTACCAAGATTGTACCGGATGGAACCATAGATTTTTCCGTTTGCGATTCTTCGTCAAAGTACCATTCATCATAGCTGTATATGTCAAGCCCGAGAGAAGAAAGCGAACCAATATATGTTACTCCATTCGGTAAAGTCTGCGGCTCGATTTTCCCAAGAATAATCCTTGTATTATCCATTACTTTTTGCACAGCAGGATGATTTACAAAAGCATCTACAACGTCTGCAGCCATCACAACAATGTCCGGTGTAATCCCTGATTTTTGGATAAGCGTTAGCCGCCAATTTTTCAAATCGGCGATTGGATCGCTGTTGGGATCGGTCCACAAATCGGTCCCGCTTAACGTCATTTTATTCGTGAAGTCAAAATCTAACTGTTGATCAATCCCTTCCCCGATAATATCCACTTTGCCTGTAAATAAAATTTGGGCAGCCATCCATTCTTCCCGACGAGTAATGGCTTCGTCCATTTCCGCTAAGTCTCGTGCAATCATTTCAATCGCACGCTCTTCGGGAGTTTTGGTTGTGTAGATAGTTTCGCCCATCGATCTTTTTGTAACATCATCACCTGTCAAAACTCTAAGTGGCTTGATCATCGCTGGTTTAAACGATTTAGTGGTAAACCCTTGTCGTTCCATTACCTTGCCAGGTAAACGCGGAGATACAAATGGAGCCATTTTTCTGCGTCCTTTATAATAATCCACGTCTACATTTTCAGTAGTAAAAGTATTCACATTAGGAAAAAATGTTTGTTTTAAAAAGGTATTGACCGGCATCGAAGATTCCATCGCCGCTAATAATGTTCTAGTGTCGTAAATGCTGATTGCCATTATGTTATATCCCCCTTTAAGCCTTCACATTTTCTTTTAGAAAAATGCCAATCTTACGAAGTGCTTCTTTGTGCGTTTTGTATGTGTCATGACCACCAAAAACCAAAGCGTTTTGATTGAATTCCCCTGATAAATAAACGACTGCAGGAACATCTTCCGTAGTAGCATCTACGTCATCAGCCAAAATTCCATATGGTACCTTTGCGCTTTCATCTGCAGATGCTGAATCTACGATAACCGCCTTTTTCTCAGAATCCAAAGCGATCACGGTTCCTCTTACATACGATTGTCCACTTTTCACAGTGACGGTATCTGTAACAACATTTGCAACACCACCGGCAAATAAATTGTCGTACTCAAATGTCCCAATCGTATTCGCTAATTGTTCCATTATTTCACTGCTCCTCTCATTCTATTGATGATGTCTGCAATGCTTTTCCCTTTTTCAGCAGCTTCCACTTTTTCGTCCTTTCCGCTGGCTTGCGGAGCAACATCACCTGGCACTTTGTTTAGTGTTTGCGCATCTTCTAATCGGTTTTCTAAATAGTTTTTACCTCTTTGCTTTTCGGCTTTAATGATTTCAACCGCCAATTCTTGTGCGGTGATTTTAGTTTCGAACTTGGCTTTGTTCACCAACTCTTCATTTCCTGGTAGTTCCAATTCTTCAATAGCTTGAATACGTTGATTTTCAGCTTTCACGCCCTCCTCATAACCTTCATTTTTAATTTGTTCATAGAGTTCAGGATACTCATTTTTCAATTTTTCAATATCCATATTGTCCTCTTCCTCCTTTTCATGGCTGGCATTCATAACATTTGCTTTCGGCAAAGAATTGATAGGTTCCGTTTTATTAGCACTCAACTCATTTCTTATCTTTTCAATGACTTGTTTTGGTATCATGCCAGAATCAGCACTTGCCACCGCTTGAACAATCTGGTTATCGAACATAATTTCATCAATCAAATTGTGTTCTAATGCCTGCTGTGGAGTTAACCATGTTTCAGCATCCATCATGGACAATAGCTCTTCATATGGTTTACCACTTTTTAGGCTGTAGGCATTTGCAATGGTCTGATTTACATTCTTTAGGAATGCCGATGCATGATCCATATCCCTGTAATCGCCTTCGGCCCGAACGGAGGCATTATGAATCATCATTTGGGCCGTAGGCGACATCATCACTTTATCTCCTGCCATCGCAATAACACTTGCCGCACTTGCGGCAATGCCGACTATTTTAACGGTCACCTTTCCCTGATAATCTTTTAGGGTTGTATAAATTTCCGAGGCATCAAACACAGATCCCCCGCCGCTATTAATCTCAACGACTAAATCTTCATTATTGGCTTCTTTTAGTTGATCTGATATTTTTTTAGGAGATACAGCTTCAACACCAAACCAATCATAGATCCATTGATCGCTGTTAGGTATGATTGGCCCTTTAATATTAATTTTCATCGGTATTCACCCCCTCATCGTCAGGATTTTGGCCTGGATCAACGTTCGAGGTTGAACCATTTTGAGCTGGTATTAGCCCTCCATCCCTACGCACTTTCTCTTCCAGTACACGCAAATTATTGTTTTTAAAGAAGTTGCCCCCTGTTAATTCAACCGTTTCACGTGTTCTCGTGCTAAATCCGTTTTCTACGCGCTTCTCGGCCGCTGTCACCTCCTTCAACGGATCCAATTGTCCTTGGGAAGGTCCGTGCCATTCCGCCATGGAATACGCCTTCCTGGCCAGTGGATCTGTGAAAAATCCAGGGGCATAAATGCGGCCTTTCGCAATAGCTTCCGCTAAAAATTCCTCATAAATAGGCTGGCAAAAGTCATTAGCCATCCATTCTCTCCGCATCCTGAACATTTTCCAAGCTTCCAACAGAGCACCACGGCTTGCGGAATAACTGGCAGTAAAGTTTTTCATTAACAATTCATACGGAATTTCCAAAGCCGCTCCAATTTGCCGGCAGATTGCAGAGACGAATCCATCAAACGCCGTGTTAGGCCGACCAGGATTTGACTCTTGGACTTTTTCATTTTCTCCCAAATACACAATCGTTCCATTTCCCAGTTCTATTGATCCATCATCCTCTTCGTCAACGAGATCTTCATCTGCAATACCTGTATTAAATTGTTCTCCTTGCTTCGTTTCAGTGGTAATAAAAACGGTATACATACCTGAGATGACTGCCGCCATGAGCTCAGCTTCTGTATACCGTGATAATTGTTTTAAACTTTCAATTACTGGAGCCAGGATCGGAACCCCGCGACGTTGTTCAGGTCGTTCTGATTCCATCAAGTGAAGTACATTCGGCCGACCGGTTTTTGATCCGAACTTTTCGACTCGTGTCCAGCTATTCTGGGACGTATAAACAGAGTTGGGATGATTTTTAGCAATATGATAAGCAACAATCTCTCCAATATCGTTGATTTCGACCCCATTTACAATCTTGTAATCTAAATCATTCACGTATCGATCCGGATTGCAGACACGGTCCGCTTCGATAATCTGAACGCGAAGATCATATGGCATCCCTGGCCTTGGAATGATCGGCAATAAAACAAAACAATCCCCGCTCATTATCCAAGATAAAAAAGCTAATTGCTGCAGTTCATAAAAGTTATTCATTCGCTGCGCATCGCAATTGATTGATTCAGCCCACAATGCGAATTCTCTCTCTACCACAGACTCCCATTGATCCGCCTCATCTAATGTCATCCCTAAATATTCATAGTCAATTTGAGCATTGAGCTTAAGACCTGCCCCTATGACATTGGTTCTTAATGTTTTCAGCGCTCCAGTTGCTAGTGGGGCGCCCATATAAAGATCGCGTGACCGTTCCCGAAGCTTTTCAATGTTAAATTCAATATCCTCAAGTGCTGAACCGGGGCTGCTAATCCACCCAAGAAGGCTTTTTTTCTTCGTGCTGGCTCCGTGATTCCCATAGCCTTGGTTCAATACGTTCAATTTTTTCCTGGCAGCCGCTCGTTTTAATGCCCAATTCGGAGCAAAAACTTCGATTGTTTTGTCAAAAACATTCATCTTCATCATCATCCTCACAAATCGCGTGGAACAAATCGTTGAGCTTTAATTCTTCCTCTTCCGCTCAATGCGGCAATTTCATTTCTCCAAAAGCTAATCTGCTTTCTAATTTCTGTTAAATTAGCCCTGGTCAGTTGCCTTGAGCCGATGCTGTAGCTTTGACCCGTAGAAACGGCCAATTCTGCTTGAAGCCACGCTTCTAAATGCGATTGTGCTACTTCTAAGGTAATTCCACTCATAAGCTAACCCCCTTTGACACAATTTTGCGGCGTCTTCTCCTTCTTTTTTGAACAGGCGAGGTATATTCTTTTTCCAAGTTCGGGTTGAGGATTTCGAGTGCGGCCGTATTGTAAACTCTAAGATCAAGTGGCTCGTTTCGTTCTCTCACTTTCTTCCATACCTGATAGGGGATACCTTGCTTGTATCTAGTCTCGAGTTTTTCCGCCGTAAGGCCCTCAAAGTATTTTTCGTTATACCCTCTTCCAATCGGAAAATGGCAATAACTCGGACCTGGTTTTGATATTTTTAAATTAGACATTACTCGTGCTTTTCCATCATTTACACCCAGGTGCACCAAAAGGGCTTTATCCGGTTTCGTACGTGTGTAACCTGCAATAAGAGGCACATATTCACCGTTCTGTTCCCCTTTACCCTTAATTGCGTAAATCCTTCTTGCTTCACGTTCTCTTGTAAATCGATAAACTTCTTGGGTGTAGTGTCCGCCAGAGTCCATACATGTACAAGCAATGCCGAATTTCTTCCCATCTGCTTTTTCCCAAGTGCGAGATAGGTATTCATCTAACTCATTCCATATTTGTGGCTGTTTTAAATCGCCGTGAATCACATGGTATTCAATTCCCCAGGACTCTTTTCCTTCACCCCATCCAACCACTTCTATTTCAAAACGATCGTCCTGAACGTCAACGGCTGCAGTCAGGATTTTCACTTCATCTGGAAGATCAGCAGGATATCCCTCGCATCGTTTATACAGTTCACTTTCATCAAGTTGTTCGCCTTCTTCTTCCCATGTTTCACCGAGTGCCGTATTCACCCACACTTTCATAGCTTGAGGACCTTTTCTTTTAGCTTCTAAAAAATCATTAATGATTTCTTTCCACTTTCTCCATGGGCTTAGGAGTTCATTCAGATGGAATCCACGAGTAGCAGCGCCTGGGTTGGAAGCAATCCATTTCCCCTTCCCGCTTTTCCACTCGTACTCATTGTGCAAGGCTCCGCAATATTTGCAGGCATGGCAAACAGAGTCAAAATGTATTTGACTCCATCGGAGTGGTTGTAATTTCCCACATGAGGGGCACGGCAAATGATAATGCTCTTGTGTACTGAGCTCAAATTCCGCTTCTATTCGAGATGCACCTTTGTTGGTTGGCGTGGAAACGAAAATCTTTTTCCGATTGTAGAAGTTGTTTGTCCGTTTTTCAGCCAAGGATAGAGGATCGCCCTCCGTTCCTGCACTAACCGGAAAACGGTCTACTTCGTCAGCCAAGAGGATCCGAACTGGACGTGAAGCTAAACTAGATGGAGCATTAGCCCCAGCCAAAGCTATATATCCTCCGGGAAAAGATTTTTGCAGCGTAGTGTTTCCTCCGTCGCGTGTTTTCACGTCAGATACCTTATTTCGCAAAACCGGAGTATCCCTGATCATGGGTGCCAGTCGTTCTTTAGAAAAGTCTTTGGCCTTTGCTTCTGTCGGTTGTATCATCAAAATCGGAGCCGGATCAAAATCAATGTGATACCCGATCGTATTTAAAAGAATTTCAGACTTACCGACCTGGGCGCTTGCCATAATCACAATTTTTTCAACTTCCGGATCATTCACCGCGTCCATAATTTCGCGCTGATAAGGAGCCCTGTCGGTTCTCCACTGACCTGGTTCCGCCGATGATTCGCTAGAAAGCCGTCTATATGCATCTGCCCATTCCGATACGGTCAAATCTGGAGGAGGGGCCAGCGTATTTTTAACAATTTCACGGAACAGATTTTCCGTTTTATTGCTTTTTCTTTGGCCGTCCATCTCGTTTGACCTTTCGTTTTGCCAATTCAACTTCCTCCAGATCTAACTCATCGTCTTCTTCATCGTCTTCCAGGAACATTTTATCTTTGCTGATATCGTAGAAGACGTTTGGGTCATAATCAGACAGTTCGGACATAGCTTCATAGATAGCCGCCTTTAATTTTTCCTTAATCGGTGGTATTTCGGTTAAACCTAATACCTGCGGCGCCATTTTCGTCGGTAAAGCCAGCAATTTCGCCCGGAAATTACCCAGCATATCATTCATAACTCGTTTCACGTCTTCCGATCTGTGCAATTCTCCACGCATGATTTGCAGTTCAAGCTCTGTTTTCTGCCTCCGAGCCCTGGTCCATTTCGCTTCCTCTTCGGTTTTATCTAGTTCATTGTCTGATTGTTCGCGCTCTAATAGGTATTCAATATAGGATTTTATGGAGGCTGGAAGATCAAATTTTCCATGCGAAGCGCGAACTAACGCATCTTCTTTCGCTAATTGTTGGATTCTTCTAGTGGATAAACCCAAAATTTCGCTAATTTGCTTCGTTGTGACGATATATTCATTTCCCTCAGAACCCTTGCGCGCCATGGCTTCCTACCACCTCCCAAAATTATTTCCCAAGATTGTAACATGCGAAAGCGAAATGACCTTTTTGAGCCAGAAACTGGACCGTTTTTGGGGTCGAACGCACCCGCTAAGGAATTCATCTCTCAGAAGGACCCGTGAACTTTCACACGTCTTGTTTTCCTTGCAAAAACTCTTTCGCTTTCTTAACCGGCACATCCATCAGTAATGCAATTTCATCATTCAATTCCCTCAATCTGTTTATTTCCTTCTTTCGATCTGAATCAAGCTTGATAGAGTAACCAGAAGAGGCGATGAGCGATATTAAGGTAATCACCGACAAGATTCTAAACAGGACTTCTGACCACAAAAGAAAGTTAACCATCCTTATCCACTCCTTTCTTGCTCTTCTCAGTCCAACCATCCCCATAAACACAACGAGAAAACGGGCACACAATCTTGTTGCCCGGTCTCCGGTCTGACCAAATACACTTCTCACATTTCATGCCCGTTCACATCCTTTATACAAAAGAAAAAGCATCCTTAATTGGATGCTTATATGGATAGCGCTAAGATATATATTCAACAAAAGAAGGGCTCCTCAACAGTCCTGCTTTCGTGTAGTTCCTAAATTTAACCCGACATTTTATCTTGGGTTCGATGAAAGTGAATTTCTTATTTTCATCTACAATCAAGTCCTGATACTGACTATAGAATTCCTTTAGGGCAGCTGGCGTCATAAACTCCATTACACCACCTGGCTTTAATCGGCCGCCTTCCTCTATGGCCAACAACAACCCGAATTTATCTTTCCTCAAGCCGGTAATCACCGCATTGGTATATTGATAGTTTATGACTTTCAGCCAATCATGAGACCGTTTATTGACTTGATACTTGGAGTCGGCACGTTTCAGGACAATTCCTTCCAGGCCTTGCTGCTTTATTAAATTAAAATAAGCCTGACCATTCCCTCGAATCCACCGGACCTTTACGATGTGTTCCCCGTCTTCAATCAAGGAATCCAGCAGTTCTTTTCTTTCCAGCAAAGGAAGGTGCGTAACCTTATCGCCTTTATGATAAATTACATCGAATACACAAAATTGAATTTGATGTTCTGATCTGCTGGACTGGAATCTCTCCATCATAAATTCGAAGTCTGGCTTTCCTTCACTATTGGATACGATTATCTCTCCATCCAAAATAGTTCCATTCGGAATGTCTAAATCCTGCAATTCAGGAAACTTAGCAGTCACTTCATTTTTGTGCCTTGTATATAACTTTACCTGATTATTAAACTTGGATAGGATCAAGCGGATCCCGTCCAACTTAAGCTCGGTTATATATGCGTCATCATCAAAAGGATGATCAACTTTGTGTAATAGCATTGGTGAAACAAACACCTTAAACCACCTCAAAATAATAGTAGCATAAAAGACCTATTATGATGGGTGGTAAGGTATATGTAAGTTATTCCTTTAAAGCTTGTTATTTTTTCATCATATCTTCAATTAAAGTTTGTACTTTAAATAATGCCTGAAGTTCTCCGAAATAATGGGTTACTACATGATCTTCTAAATAATCATCCGACATTTTTATCGCCTTCTTTTGACGCTCAATAACTTTTTCTATCAGATCATCAACCTCATCATATAGCTGTTTTAATTGGTCCATGTCTCTTCACCTTTTACAACAATTATAAAATAGACGAGCGTAACCAACTCTGTTTCCTCTTAATAATTGTTTATACTATAAATTTAACATGCATCTTTCCTAATGCTCTGCCGTTATTCCGCCACTTTTCTGCCATTCATTAAATTCTTTTTCCTGTTCAATTTTTTTGTTAAGTTTTAATATATCAACTAAGTTAAATTGAACATCTTGATAGTTGCGTGGCATAATCCAATTTATTATTTCCTCAAAATATTCAAAAAAAAGCACATCAAAATTTATTAGATTTTCTGTCCATTCATCAATATCAAATACCTCTCTTTTAATCATTTTGAATTTTCTGCCATCAACAGCACCCATTAAATAACTTTGTTGTTTTCCAACTCCAGGTGTATAAAAAGTGCCTCGATGTTTTAGATAATTATATTTCTTTCTAACTTTAGAAACCTCACTTTCTCCTATAAAACTGTCAACATGTTTCATTATGTAGTCAGCTTTAGCGAGATGCAATCTTACCTTTAAATTTTCTCTATTGCATTTTTCTATTTCTCGATAATAATATGTTGGATCGTCATACAGACTATAAAAACTCGGTCCGTAATAAAGCCACAATACTTGCCATGACAAATCAATACTGTAATTGTAAAAAGAAAGGGCACTTTGCAATAGTCTTGATCTTATAAAATTCAAGTGTAAATCATCATGCTTTGCTATCAGTTCCCCATAGTTTTCAACATTCATATAGCCTAAAAAAAACCTTGCGTTAGTAAAAGATTGATAAACATCAGCAATTTTATGCGCGGCAAAAATGACGTGTGGCGGAAAATTACAGTAATGTTCATCACGAGGTTCAAAATAGAACCACTTATCAATTGAATATCTCTCAAAAATACTTTCTACATCCATGCTAACACCTCCAATTAATTACCCATATCTTATATTTTGTGTAATTCGTATAAAGGCTGAAAGCCTTGATATTCATAATGTTATCACACATCTTGAAATGAGTTACACACTCAAAAAATTATGTTTAATTAAAAAGTCATAAAAGGGTCTTTGCCTCATAATTTTATTTATAGAAAAACCCATTCACACTTGATGAATGGGCTTCAAATTTTAAACTTCGACATTGCTTTATCCATACTGTCTTGGTTTACACCAATGTAACGAAGTGTTATGTCTGGTGAGGAATGATTGAATATTTCTTGAAGCATGGCCACATCTTTCGTTTGTTGGTAGAAGTGATATCCAAATGTTTTTCTTAATGTATGAGTACCAATGTCTTTTAACTTAAATTCATTGGCTGCCTTTCTCAGTATTTTATAAGCCATGCTCCTGCCGATGGGTTTGTTTTTTCCTTGCCTGCTTTTGAATATATACTCACTATCATCTTTCCCAGCAATGTATTTGTTTAGCTCTCGCTTTAATGAAGGCGTGATCCGAATCCATTTTTGCTTGCTTGTTTTTTGTTCTCGCAGGGCAATGTGCGTCCCTTTTACATCCCCTACTTTTAATTTTAAGATATCTGATATTCGTAGCCCTGTATTTATTCCGACCAGAAAAAGCAAATAATTACGTTCACTATCTTCTTTTAAAAACTCTTTGATCCTTTCGATTTTCTCCTGATCACGAATCGGTTGAACAAAATTCATGACGGAGTCACATCGCTTTCTTCTGTTTTGTAACTTTCTATTTTCAAAGCAAATGCGAGCTTATAAAAAGCGCGTGATTTAATCCTGTAGTACTTACGCTCACTCATCCCTAAATCGTTGTATACTTCATAATCAAACTTCTCTTCCGGATCAATATAACGTTTGATGATAATAGAACGTTCTTGATAATTGAGCCTATTGACTGCTCGCTGAATGCGATTTAGATATTGCTCACGTTCTCTTTCAAAGTCTACTTTTGCAACGGCTGTTTCTTCAGTCGATGAATGAAAAGCGTTCGTGTGAGTAGGAGGGGCAAACGAGTATGTTGCAGTCACCTTTGGCAATCGTTCTTCTGGAACGGACAGAAGATAAAAACGATACTTTTCTAATGCTGCTTCCACTCTCTTTTTGGTTTCTTCTCGATCAATCTCGGGTAGCTGAAAGCTTATTTGCGCCATCTTGAAAGCCTCCTTAAATAATAAAAAAGGCACCAAACAACGCTTATTGCGTCATTCAGTGCCCCGGTTGTTCCGGTAGCAAATATTTATTTCTTAATCATTTTTATTTTTTCTTTATAAGGTATCTTTTGATAACAAATGATGCAAAAAATATCACGGCCCAAGGCTATTTTATAAAAACTATGTGTAATATCTTTCCCGCATCTCGAACACTTCATTGTATTTGCCTCTGCTGCTTAACAGTATAACTGATCTTGTAAAGAATTGGCTTTCCATTTTGCCAAACAATCGTTTGTTCACCAAATCCATTTCCTGGAACATCCACTTTTTCTAGTTTTCCATCTAATACTCTATAAACCGCATCCTCTAAAAGGTTAATCTCGGCAGTCTTTTTCTTTGGATTCATCCAGCATTCCCCCTATTGCTTATGTCAAAATAACGGGCAAGCCAGGAAAGATCCTGGCGTTTTTATTCAAAATCAATGTTTACAGTTATTTTTATCGGGATTTCCTTTGACAGGAAAACCTCAGAACATCTATTACTATATAACTCTTTTACACGTTCCTTTGCTTCATCCAGCATTTCGTATTTTTCCACTCCATATCCACCAATTAAAAGTTTATACGTCACTAAATACATACTGAATTTCCTCCTTTTATAGCAAGATTAGTTATTATGGTCGGTATTTGCATAAACTTCATTAGCCACATAGATATTGCCTTCCCAATCAGCTTCACCCCAAGCTGATCCCCCGGGACGAATGAACAGCTTTTCATTGCATTCCGGGCAAAAGGTATAACGGAACCCCCATGGAACCTTTATGGTGTTCTCCTTTCCACAAGAAGGGCATTGAATTTTTGTTTTGCACTTCGCTTTTTCTAACAATGGAAACCCTTCTTCTTTTATGCCTAAAAGCGGCAATTGACGAGGACGAGTTTTTGGTTCATCAATCGAAGCCTCTGCTTTATTCGGCGTAGTTTCTATGGAATCAGAAACTGCTTTTTCTACAGCATCACTCACCATATTTAGATCAGGTTCTCCGACACCCGCTCTAATAACAGGTTCAAATGATATGGTTTTCGGTTTTTCTTTCTCTTGCAATTTGATTCCAAATAAACTAAATATGCCATCTATCACACGTTTGTGAATTTCACGATCATTTTCCATGGTCACTTCTGCTTTTGTTTCCCCTTTATGAATCTTCAAAATCATTTTGATTCCTCCATTTCTGCTTTATTTTTCCTTCTCTCTAATTCATCCTGAATGAGATTTAAAATCTGCTTTTGTTTCTTGACATAGTTTGGATCAGGATTTCCCCCAAGACGTGTGAGCCAATACGATGAATTACATCTTCGTAAAGAAGTAACATCCCATCAGTTGGTAGCCTTTTGATCTGATCTTCCATAAAAGGAGTCATGACATCACCTCTTACTTGTCTGTTTCTGCAAAGCTGTCTTTTATCACATTCATGACCGTTTTATCGACTATTTTGGTAAAGAACAATTTGATCCGTTTCATTACTCTTCCTCTCCCTCCACTTCCTCATGCTGGACATAGTAGCCGCAGCAAATCTTGATGATCGGCTTGGTATCCCAAACCTCCCAGCCGCAGTCGGGGCAGTAGGAGATAATCATTCCACATCAACTCCCGCATGTTCGAGACCTTTCTCATACCAATTCTTGGCTGTATTATCCACTTCTCCGCCACAATTCACGCACTTCCATCGTTTCCCCCAAGGCTTGTCCGGTGTTAGATCTTTTGCAAAACGATGACGAGTGCAAGATTTCAATCTTTTCTCATTTTCTATAACCTGTTTTACAATCTCTTTAGTGTTCATTCCGTTCCCTCCCAAAAAAATCCAAGAAATGTCTCTGAATCTCCCAAGCTCGTTTTTCGCCGATTCCCGGGATCTCTTTCAGGTTGGCAAGCCACTTCATCACCTGCTCAATATCTGTTTCCTTTTGTTGCTTGCTTCCGGCATAAAAACCTTTATTCCAAGCCTGCATGACCTGTTCCGCCACTTTACCGTTTTGTCGACCAGGAAAATCGATCGTTTCCCTGCCGCGCTTTATTTTGCGAAGTGCTTTACCCAATCTGATCACCTAACAATTCTGGGCTTGTATATTTGTAGCCGATGACTTCGTAAGTTGCTGAAATACTACCTAAAGAAATAGGAGTATGCCGTTTCATATCACCCACAAAAAATCCGTTTCTAATATATTTAACTGTGCCAATATCAGAGTCATAACGCCATGTAACCTTAACAATATGCCCCTCATAAATATTTTTTTCGTTGCGGTCTTTATATCCAGTGAATTGTAGTAGTTCCACATCATCAAAAAAGTAAATTCGTATTTCATCTCTATCGGGCAAATAAACCTCTACTTCTTTTTTGCTGAAGTCAATGCTAATGACATCCGCAATACAATTAAGATGTTTGATGAAAGCTAAAAACTGAATTTCTCTCATATTTTCACCCTATTCTTCACCGACTTTTTCAATCGTTATTTCACAAAAATTGAATTTTGAATATCGAATAATTTCGTAGATGCGGTTAAGATAACTTTTCAGATTTAAGTTACCGTCAATTTTTTTTGCTTGATCCGTATCATCTACCAGGACAAGCCCCCTCACGTTTTTACCTTTGTCATACCATGCACCAGAAGGCGCTTTAGCCACAGGGCTATCGCTAAACCCGGCTAAATATTTTCCGTCGATTTTGATTTTGTAGACATTCATTCCGATCCCTCCTTTTGTGATTCTTTAAACCTCTTTATACGAGCATCCGCGTAAGGCTTACCTGACCAAGTAGAGATTTCTTCAAAATAGAAAGGCTCTCCGCACCTTGGGCAGTTAGGAATCATTTTATGTCCCCTGTATCGCGCCTCCATATCTTTAAACACTTTAAGCCATGGTTTATAATTGGCGATTTGCCTACGTTGTTCCAAAAGCCGCTGAACTTGTCTCATTCTTCTTTCGTCGTTCAAGGCTATTTCATATAATGCGTCGTATGGATCGACGACAGCGCCACAGCTGCCGCACGTGACCCTACGATTCGTGGGATCAATTACAAACTTACGATTCTCGCATTTGCAAATCTTTTCAATCCCACGATTGATTCGTACTTGGTCTAAAGAGACTATTTTGTCTGGGAGACCTTGTTCATTCATGTCCCAAACACGTCCTTTTTCAACTTTTCAAAAGCAAACAGTTTCAACCCTTTTACTTCATTTTCAAGGTCCATGAAATCAACAAAATAGCGATGTTTTTCATTTTCTAAAGCTTTTATTTCTTGTTTTAATCGCTGTATTTCTTTTTTCAGAGATTCATTTTCATTTTGTAAGCGAAGTGTTTCATCCACGATTTTTTGTCCTTGTGCAGCGACACTACCTCTCAGATGTTTAATATCTTGTTGCAAATGAGATATGGTTTCTTCTCTTTCCGTAACAAGCTTATGAGCGTGGATCACTTCTTTTTTAAGGCATTCAATTTCTTTCTCCTGTTCGTTTTTATTGAAATCTGGCTTTTGTTCATTAACGATTGGCGTTGAAATATCATCGAACGAATTGGTTAGTTCCTCTTTACTTAAATTTTCTTTTTTCCACTTCACGATGGCTGTGGCAGATACCCCATATTCTTTCGCAATCGTTTTGTCGGTATATCCCCGTTTTTTCAATTGCAAGTACCGTTCTTTTGTGATTCTTTCTTTAAGGGGCTTGGTCAATTTTTTCTCAACTCCTTTTAATGGTTTTTCTTTTTCATCTTGCAGCAGCTGTTTTCTTAATCTTTTAATCTCGTTGCATATCTTGCACTTGGAATCAGTACACTTTGTAAACCCACCGCCGTGTTGATCGATCAAATCATTTATCCGAACAATGAGGCTTTGACTTTTCAAAATAACCGCCCTTCCTCCATCCAAAGGTCATACATTCTTTTCAATTCCTCGTCGGATTGTCTTTCAAAAAACGACTTGCTGTATTTTCCAGCTTCCATCGATACGAAAAACAGAAAATCAACGATCTCTTCCCGCTCCTCTTTCGTCATCAATATCCTTGAACCTGTCTTTCGTGATTGATCTTGTTTTTGCGGAAATAGGCTTGTTCAATTTCTTCCCACTCGAAGCCGAGCATTTCGCCAAGTCCAAAGAACAATCCTAAAATGTTTGCATAATCATCTTCGATTGATTGAACGTCATAAGCCAGATCATCTGTAGTATCGGACAATAAACCAACTTCAAGGAATAGAGAATTAAATTGTTTTATCACTGTATTTTCTTTGATAGTCACGATTTTAGAATAGTAATGAGAATAAATTTGGATGACATCCCCAAAAAAAGAATCCTCAACTTCTTCTAAACCGATCGACAAGATGAAATGCAAGCAGTCCACATATTCCTTTAATGCTCTCTCATAATTGTTTTTCTTATGACTCCAAAACTTGAACACTTCTGGCAACTCGTTCGCAAGTTCTCCGAGTTCCACCTGTAACGCAAGGATTTTCTTCGCCAGCCGATCTTCTCCCGGTTCCCGCGGATGTTCTTTTTCAATGTGTTCATCAAGTTTCTTTTGTGCTTCAAATAATATTGTTAGATTCATGATTTTCACCCTTTCTTAATCCTGGCAAGCGCAAGCAAATGCCGCACTTCAAGTAATTCAAGTTTTGAACTGGCGTCCCAGCGTCCTCTTTGATGCCGAGATCCAATAACTGACTAATCATGTGTTGTCGCATTAGTTCTTGTTTTGTGTCAATTGCTTTGGTCATTTTGATTCCCTCTTTCTTTTTTGTATTAAATTGCGACTTTTCCCGGAATATGTGGGTGCGGATCGTAACCATCAATTTCAAAGTCATCAAAAGTAAAATCATCAATGTTTTGTACTTTTCGCTTTATTTTCAGCGTTGGCAAAGGCTTTGGTTCCCGCTCCAATTGCTTTTTAATTTGATCCACATGATTCAAGTAAATATGGGCATCCCCTAACGTATGAACGAATTCACCCACTTCTAAGCCAGTAACATGCGCGATCATATGAGTTAATAAGGAGTAACTAGCGATATTAAATGGAACGCCAAGAAATACATCTCCCGAACGTTGGTATAGCTGACAAGATAGTTTCCCGTTCGATACATAAAACTGAAACAATGTATGACAAGGCGGCAAAGCCATTTTTTCAATTTCTGCGGTGTTCCAAGCGCTGACAATCAAGCGTCTGGAATCCGGATTTGTTTTAATCTGTTCGATCACTTGGGCAATTTGATCCACCGTCCGTCCATCAGCCCCTTTCCAGGATCGCCATTGAGCGCCGTAAATCGGACCAAGATCGCCATTTTCGTCAGCCCATTCGTTCCAAATTCGCACTCCATTTTCCTGTAAATAACGGACGTTAGTATCTCCGCGCAAAAACCAAAGCAATTCATAAAAGATAGATTTCCAATGTAGTCGCTTGGTAGTTAGCAAGGGAAAACCTTTGCTAAGATCAAACCGCATTTGATAGCCAAATATTGATATAGTTCCTGTTCCCGTCCGGTCATCCTTAACCGCTCCGTTTTCGAGAATGTATCGTGCAAGTTCTAAATATTGCTTGTCCGCCATTTGTTATCCCCCTTAAAACGGTAAGTCGTCATCTGAAATATCTATCTGATTGCCGCCATATCCATAAGGTTCCGGCTCATTGTGGAATTGATCTCTTTCAATTTCTGAATCTTCTTTCTTGCGTTCCAGGAACATGACTCTATTGGCAATCACTTCGGTAACATAAACCCTCTTGCCCTCGTTATTTTCATAATTTCTCGTTCGGATGGATCCACTAACGGCTATTTGATTGCCTTTTCTCATGTAGTTTGCTAGATTTTCAGCCGTTTTTCCGAAAGCAACGCAGCTAATGAAATCCGCTTCATCTTTGTTTATGCGGTTTACCGCTATGGTAAAGCGGGAAACAGGGGTTCCGTTATTCGGCGTATACCTAATTTCTACATCCCTTGTTAGACGCCCAATCAAATTCACGCTATTCACATTTATTCATCCTTTCTTGTTCTTGCATAAACCGTTCAAATTGTTCATTCGTTGGTTCCGGGATCAGCCCGGCTTTGAACAAGTCGAACCGATCCGCCCAAAACCATTCACCAAACCTTTTTTCTCTTTGAAATCGAAGTCTTTCGGAAAATTCTCGATCCTTATGGGCTTTCCTATGATGCGCATTACAAAGCGGGATCAAATTTCTATATCCTCCCCGGCCGCCCTGGGATCTGAATTTAATGTGGTGCATTTCTATGTATGGGCTTCCGCAAATGTTGCAATATGCACCAAATTAATCGATGGCTTTGTTATATTCTTTTTTGCTTATTTCTCCCCTCACTTTGGCTTTTGGGATAGTCCGGCCCTTATACGTTGTTAGCTTCTTTTTCTTTTTTTGCGGCTTTTTCAAGTTGTATTTTGTTTTTTCTTTCTTCTTATGCCCCGCCAGTTGGTCTGCCTTGCTGTAAGGATGAAATTCAATCATAGAAGCATCTTCACCAACTCTTTCAGGTGATAATTTTCTTTAGTCAGATTTTCCAACGTAGGTCTTAAAAGACCCAATTCTCTTTGTAGTTCATCCTTTTCCCGCTCGATTTGTTCAAATTCGCTTTTCAATTTGTCAAACTCACCTTTCAGAAAGGCCTTTTCGCCTCTTACATCCGCCAATTCATTTTCTAGTTCCCGATATTCGCTTTTCGGAACGGTTGTTTGCTTTAAATGCTCAATTTCTTCTTTAAGCGATTCAATTGCTTTCTCACAAACATCCGTTTCTGCGGCTGGTTCCTCGATAAATTCCATTCGATCCAATTTACATACCTTCCATTAGTCGTTTGTAGGCTTCATCTATTTTTGCTTTTAGTTTTTTTCTCCGTTCTTCCGCTTCTCGTTTGACGCGAGCGGCATTTTGACAATCGCAAAGGGATATTTGATAAACGCCTGTCATCACTTCTTCAATCACTTTCCCGCTATCTTCGCATCGATCACACATAGCCCTGCACCTTCTTCGCTTGTTGAATTCGATAGTCTTTTCCTTCAAATTTGATCCTGTAGGTTCCTTGCATCATACGGCTGATAATCCTTCCACCGTGGAATCCATATTTTTTTTGCAAGTCCGCCGAATTATAGTTTGTCGTGTAAATCGTATGTTTTCCGAGTCTTGAATTGATGATTTTGAGCAGCTTATCGCCAGCCCATGATTCGTTACCGTCCTCGCTTTTCACATATTCGGCGCCTAAATCATCCAAAATAAGAAGGTCAACGGACTTGCACGCTTCTAATATGTCTGATTCTGAGAATCTTTTATTCTCATATGTGCTTTTTATGGTATCGAGCAGATCAGATGCTGTGATGAATATAACGGCCTTACCGCGGCTTTTTACATGTTTGGCTATAGAATAGCTAAGGTGTGATTTTCCAAGCCCGTATGACCCCTGCAAAAGCAAATTTCGCACATCCTTAGATTCTCCAAAATGTTCAGCGTACCAAATACATTTATCTTTTGCCGCTTTCATCGTTTCGTTTTGTGGAATGTAGTTTTCAAATGTAGCCGTCAAAAGTTCATCGGGAACCATGCTATATTCTTCAAATATCCGTTCTACTCTCCGCTTGTCCGCTTCTTGTTTAAAAACGATCATTTCATCTTCAATCTTTTTGTTTTCGCAATTTAGACATTCGGAAACTCTTACTATTTCACCGTTTCGCTCAACATCTATAATGTTCACTAGGCTTCCGCATTTTTCGCATTCTCTATGACCTACAATTTTCAAACCTGGGAATGTTGACGCGCTGATCCGTTTCATTGTTTTTTTCACCTTCTTAGTCATACATTCGAATATCCTCGCATATGTTATATTGTCTTATTCGAAACAAACGTTTTTGAAAGTTATTTAATTCGAAACTTAATTTGCTTAAAAAAGATCATCGTACTGGCTATATTCATAATCTGATTTCACTTTTGTTTTTTGATTAAGATAGCCCTCGAACTTATTTCCGAAAAGCGTTTCTGGACGAAGGTATTTACTCATTTTGGTATCATGTAACCATTCCGCTGTTTTCTTATCTATGACGGTTTTAAAATCTTCTAATGTAAAACCTTCATTCCAACGGGCTTTTATTAAGGTTTGTGTTTTTCTAGTTGTGTGACGGTAGTTAGTTCCTGCTTTCTGATTTAAATAGTCGATAATTTCGGCATAAGGTATATTATCTTTATCTGAAGTAATCTCTGTAGTAATCTTTGTAGTAATCTCTGTTAAAGATTTTTCCCTTTCGTCAATATCGATTTTCCCCTTTGGGTAAAATGGAATTTCCCCTTTGGGTAAAATGGAATTTACCGCTTCGGTAACTTCACGGATATTTAGTTTTATATGGATGGTCGGCGCTCCATTAAACTTGAACCGCTTTGATTCAACGAATCCTTTTTCTTGCAAAATTTTTATAGCCCTATCGAATTGTTTAGGTGTTATTCTGATTTCATCCCACCAATCGCCGCGGCCTTTTGCCAACCACATTTCACCGTCTTTCATCACTTTCAATTTTGACTGCCCATTTTCATTTGGAAGATTCCAATAAACAATTTGGCCCAAAAGAATGCCAGCAATTAAATCCCCAGTAATGTCGATATAGGTTCGTTTAACGCGGAATGAATCGCGTGAAAATTGTTCTAAGGCAAATAAATTATTCATGCTAGTCCCTTCGAACATCCTCTTTCCCCCTGTTGCTTCTTTCTGGCCGCTCTAATCTACACATATATTTCACGCGTTGAAAGTTTCCAACGAATTCCGGTACTTTCCACTCTCTTTTAAAAAACTTCCCATCCGTAGCAACCCGGACTATTTCGGACTTTCTAACAAACCCGCGTTTTTCTAATTCTTGTACCGCTTCTATGATTTCTTTTTCGGTGTATCGTGTTATAACGGTTTGCACTTTTTTCACACATCCTTCCACATTTTCAAAGCAATGTGTTAACATGTTTTTGTAGTGTTTTTTATTGGTGGGATGGTAAACCTTTTTTAAAAGGCACCATCCTTTTTTTCAGCAAAATGTTTCTGGATATATTTGCTGTATTGCTTAGCAGCAAAGGCTGCAATATTCGCCCTGCCTTTTTCGATCATTTTCAGTTCAAATTGATTGAAAAAGAGGGCGAGTTGGATTGCACTAGGTTTTGTCATATCAACCAACCTCCCGGATCGAATAGATCCATTCATCAAGTTCCAATCCATCCAGGATTTCCTCAACTGAGTCAGCAAAGTATGTAATCTGCGGAAATCCTAGACCCCGAATAACGCCAACAAACCGATATTTCGAGCCGCCATTGATGATGGCGACGTTTGGTTTGTTGGGATCGTTCGCAACCCATTCAACTTGCATATATTTCATCCCCTTTCATTTGGTATTGATCTGACACTGTTTGTGTGACGATGGACCAGCAGCAACATTCCATCATTTCTTTTAGACACCAACCAGTTTTCAGGATTGAGCCTGTATTTCCTGATGACTTCTTTCTCCCGCCTGGTTGGCCGCTTTCCGTTTTTCATTTCCGATTTCACCCCCCTTTTTAATTTCTTGGCTGTTCTTTAAGCCACATAAGGAGAAATTCCTCACATTCTTCCGCCGGGAACAACCATTTTCCACCGACTTTAAATTTTGGAAAGCGCGGATCGTAGAAGAACCGCTCTTTTATGGTGTTTTCGCTCAAACATGTTTGCTTGCAAAGTGTTTTCATATCCCAAAAGGTTTGAGAACGTTCAATTTTCGCAAGGTGTTTCCTCAATTCTTCTAAAAAGCGTTGCTCGATTTCGTGGGCATCAAGTTCGATAGTAACCACTTTTATGCTCCCTCCCCAAAATCCAAAGATTGTTGTTCATTCAACGCTTTGATTTCCAAACGTGTGCTAGTGTCCGGATACCACTCTTCAATGAACTGAATTGCTTCATCAAAACGTTTTTTGGGCAGATCGCCATAACGTGGAATGACAAAATATTTTTTGAAATCTCTCCAAAACTGCGAAAATACTTTTTTGCTAATTTTCAAATAAGCGTTGGAATCTTTACCGCCTAAACATTCAATGACTTTTTCCCTTCCTTTCTGGCTTATTTGAAATTCCTCCGCCCCATCGATGCGCATAGTATTTTTTAGCACTTGCACATCCGTTTTGATTTCTTCTATTTCTTCCTCATGTTTGAGTGCTGTTTGGAGTAGCAATTTTGTACTATTAGGCTTTATTGTTTGTTCCATTTCGTTGAATCGCTTAACATATTGAGCAGTAAACAAAACACCCTTTTCACCTGTTAACTTATTGGCAACCATTTCACATCCTAATTTGGTAATTTCGTAGCATGGTTGCACTTTGTTTTGACTGTCTACATATGTAGATTCAATGAAGAAATCGGACGGCGCAATTTTGCGCTCACCTTTTTTTATTTCTTGGTTTGCTTTCAACATGTAAGACAGATAAGTCCTAATGTCACGCAATAAATCTTTGTGCTGTTTCCCGATCATTTCGGCAACTTCACGGCTGTTTATTGTTTTCACCGGGTTTTGAATCGGCAATTGATTCATAAAACTACCGCCTTTCTATTTATTCTGGACTTTTTGCCCAAATAAATTTTTAAGCTGATTTGCTTTCTTGTTTCGCTTTCGAAACATAAGGTTCAACAAAATATTCATCTGCACTAATGCCAAAAGTAGTGCAAATCAAACGTACTTCGCTTAATGAAAAATCGCCACCTGTGCCATTCAAATTTTGATTAACAGCATAACGCGATTTTTTTAGGATCTTGGCTAAATCTTTTTGTGTTACACCAATCTCGGTTAGATACGCTTTTAGTTTTGTGTATGGTGCATGTCTCCTTTTTATATTTTTCATTTAAATCCCCCTTTCGTTAAGTTTCGTTTTCGAAACTTAATTCTGAATTTAGATTATCATAAACATGTTTCGATTTCAACTACTTTCTTACCAATTTTTAAAAAACATAGCGGTTTCGAAACCGATATGTTATACTTTGTTTAGATGGTTCTAAACAGGGAGGTGACAAAAATGAAATATTCATTTGGGACTAAATTAAAACAATTAAGAAAGGAAAAGAAGCTAACCCAAGAAGGATTAGCAAAAGCTATTAATGAAAAGTATGATACCAATTTCAGCAAAGGTATGATTTCCAAATGGGAAAACGATCGAGAAGATCCAAGAATGGAATCACTATACTATATAGCTGATTTTTTCAATGTGTCTTTAGACGAATTTCTTGAATTGAAAATTAAAGAACCATCAACAGAATATGTTGTGGGGAATGTTAATAAAGCCATTCCTCTTTATGGAAGCATAGCCGCTGGTGCATTGGCAACAGTTGAGGCTGTAACAGAAAAAAACATTCAATACATTAATTTACCAAAAATAATGCTTGGAAAATATGCTAGTAATAAGAATTTGTTCGCTTTGAAAGTTAATGGTGAAAGCATGAACAAGGTTATTCCTAATGGTTCTTATGTCATTTGCAAGCCGATTGATAAATATGAAGTAAAAGACGATGACATCGTTATTTTCAGTTATGACAGGGAATATAGTATGAAACGCTTTAGGTTGGACGAAGAAAATGGATTATTGATATTCAGTCCTGAATCATCGGATAAAAGATTCTATGATATAGTAATTCCCCATGACGCTCCAAATGATTTGAAAATATACGCTAAAGTCATTTGGTATGCAGTTGCTCTAGATTAATTTTTTAGCGCTAGAAAATTAATCATAGGCGGGCTAAATACCCGCCTAATTTATGCAGGAAGGTGGTAATATGGCGACTTTTTACAAATACAAAAGAAAAGGCAGTAATAAAGACTTTTGGGAATATCGAATTGTTTATAAGGATCCGAAAACAGGGAAATACAAAGAAAAATCAAAGAAAGGTTTTACTTCTAAAGCTGAAGCTAAATTGGCAGCGGAGGAAATGGAAAACAAATTAGGTTTAGGAATCGATATTCAAAAAGAAGATATGCTTGTGAAGGATTATCTTCAAGAGTGGTTTGAAAACAACAAAAAGAATACGGTTAGTTGGGGAACTGAAAAAACAATTTTACAAGCGATAAATTTATGTATTGAAAATTTGGGCTATGTTAGAATGAAGGATCTTGATAGATCAAAATATCAAAGTTTCATAAATAAAATAGCGCCATACTATTCCAAAAGTACATTACAGCGCCATAACAGTCGTTTAAGCGAAGCGTTTGAACAAGCAGTCCAGGATGATATTATTCGAAAAAATCCTGTCTGGAAAATAAAAATTCCAAAAACAGTAAAGCCAACTAAAAAGAAAAAGAAAAATGTTGAACTTGAAGAAGCAAGAGAGTTATTCGCGGCTATTGAACAAGATTGGAGCGAGGCTTACCCGCATTATAAATATATTTCGTATCTTCTTTTGGGAACAGGCGCAAGAATCGGTGAAATAACCGCTCTTTATGAGGAAGATATTGATTTAAATAATAAAGTCGTAGACATAAACAAAACTTTTGTTAGGGAAAACAGAATATGGCTTGTTAAAGAAACGACTAAAACCGGAGAAAGTGGTGAACGTCGAATAGGATTAGATGATTACACAGTCGAAAAAATGAAAGAATGGAAAAAAATTCGAAACGAAATTTTGGTTCGTCTTGGATTGCGAAATGTCCCGTATTTCTTTATAAATCAAAAAGGCGAATTTATAAAAACCGTTAATTATGGTGATATGTTGCGGACAATTTGCAAACGTCACGGGCTTAGACATATGACGCCGCATATGTTCAGGCATACTCATGAAACAATCATGTGGGAAAGCGGAATTGTCGATTTAAATTTCATCGGTGCTAGGTTAGGCGACAAAGATAAAACAATTTTGTTAAACACTTACGGCCATCTGTCCAACAGGTCTGAACAAATGAACATGGACAAAATTAATCAATTTATGAAATCTTGGGCAGTTTTTGGGCAATAAAAAAAATAAACGCCTTAAAGCGTTGATATGATAACATTGAAACGCCCTCGGCAGGAATCGAACCCACATTT
>ERZ777010.408-NODE-408-length-46120-cov-5.887702_pt1 | contig 46120 bp, 42 predicted proteins | sample MGYA00374963_ERZ777010 | MGnify/ENA primary metagenome ERZ777010 (study PRJEB29309, sample SAMN06268256) | bioreactor metagenome | isolation source: Joint BioEnergy Institute, California, USA | place: USA:Joint BioEnergy Institute, California, USA | collected...
CGGCCACCGAGACCGCAGCCGAAGCCGCCAGCGACTCCGCGGCTGCACCGGGTGACGCAGAGCAGGCGCCCGCTGAAGCTACTGCAGAAACAGAGGCCCCTGCCCCTGAGCCAGCACCCATGCCCGCCGCCGAAGCAACGAGCGAGCAGGCGGACGAAGCCGCTCCCCAGGAAGCGCCGCAGGCGGACGGCCTTGCCGCTGGCATTGACCCGGCCCTGCCCGCCGATGCTGACACGCCACAGACCGCCGAGGCGGTGGGGGCAGAGGCGAGCGGCGGCGAAGCCGCACAGCCGCCCGCAGTTGAAGAGGCGCCCAAGCCGGTGCTCATCTGGCGTCCAGCCCGCTTCGAGCGGCGGCGCCCGGGCGAAAGGCAGGGCCGGGCCGACCGGCATGCCAAGGGCAAATTCCGCCAAGGGCACCGCAACGAGGATGGCGCGGAGCGGAAGGCGAGAGCGAAGGGCCGTGAGGGCCAGCCAAATACCCGGCCTCGGCGCGATGACCGGCCGCCGAAGGTGGACCCCGATTCGCCCTTCGCCAAGCTGGCTGCCCTCAGGGACCAGCTGCGCAAATAGGACAGACGCGGTGCCCTCCGACGAACGCCAGCGCATCGACAAGTGGCTGTTCTTCGCCCGGGTGGTCAAATCGCGTTCCCTGGCCGCCAAGCTTGCGCAGGCAGGCAGGGTGCGCGTCAACCGCAGCAAGATCGACCAGGCCTCCCATGCGGTCCGGCCGGGTGACGTGCTCACCATAACGCTGGACCGTCGCATCCTTGTCTATCGCGTGCTGGCTCCCGGTAGCCGGCGCGGCCCCGCCGAGGAAGCGCGGCTTCTTTACGATGATCTGACCCCGCCTGCCCCGCCGCCCGGCGAGCCTTCCGCGTTACCGCCGTTCCGCAAGCCAGGCTCCGGACGGCCGACCAAAAAGGAACGGCGCGCGCTGGAAAACTGGCGCGGTGAAGGCTGATCAGGCGGCTGTGACCCGCGCTTCTGGCAAAGCTGTTCTCCGGCAGGCTTCACTCGCGCAATTCGCACTCTTGTCATGGGCTTGCAAAGGGTCTACCTCACCCGCCGGATGACATGTGACCCGAAGTCGAGAGCGCCGAGATGACCTATGTCGTGACCGACAACTGCATCAAGTGCAAATACATGGATTGCGTCGAGGTCTGTCCGGTCGACTGTTTCTACGAGGGTGAGAACATGCTCGTCATCCATCCGGACGAGTGCATCGACTGCGGGGTGTGCGAGCCGGAGTGCCCGGCCGAAGCCATCAAGCCCGATACCGAGCCCGGTCTGGAGAATTGGCTCCAGATCAACGCTGAATACGCGGAAAAGTGGCCGAATATAACCACCAAGAAGGAACCTCCCGCTGACGCAAAGGATTGGGATGGCGTGGCGGGCAAGTTCGAGAAGTACTTCTCGCCGGAGCCTGGTGAAGGCGATTAGGCGCGCGGGCCGGCAAGCCCGCGTCGGAATGCCGCATTGCTAAACCGGCCTTTACGGGCCGTTACAGACCCGTGCGGCCCGGGCAAATTGTTGATTCTTTCGGCTTTTTGCGCTATATATGCGGAACATGCCGGTGAACAACGTCTGTTGATGACGCAGAAATAATCACACCAAGGTGGGGCCTTTTACTTCCGGACCAAGGCGAACTTGGGCCAAAACGACATTTGTCGCGCCTGCCGTTCGCCTCCCGGAACCCTGCGCATGAACAGTACCCGGCAGCCGACCCGGGCGGTAGGCGGAATCCGCCCCATTAAATTAAGAAACACAGGAGTGACGGGCGTATGGCAACCCAGCAGAAGAAGGCGGCACAACGGCAGGGTTTCAAGACGGGCGAGTTTATCGTCTACCCGGCGCATGGCGTAGGGCAGATCGTCGCTATCGAGGAACAGGAAGTTGCCGGGCACAAGCTGGAGCTGTTCGTTATCGATTTCCAGAAAGACAAGATGCGGCTGAAAGTGCCGGTTGCGAAGGCGACCTCCATCGGCATGCGCAAGCTGTCGGAGACCGATTATGTGGACCGCGCGCTGAAGGTTGTGCAGGGCCGCGCGCGCGTGAAGCGCACGATGTGGTCGCGCCGTGCCCAGGAGTACGACGCCAAGATCAATTCCGGCGACCTCATCTCAATTTCCGAGGTCGTGCGCGACCTGTACCGTGCGGAGAACCAGCCGGAGCAATCCTATTCCGAGCGCCAGCTTTATGAGGCCGCTCTCGACCGCATGGCGCGCGAGATCGCCGCAGTCAACCGCATGTCGGAGACAGAAGCTGTCCGCCTGATCGAAATGAACCTCAACAAGGGTCCGCGCCGCGGTTCCAAGATCGAACAGGATGAGGCGGAGAAGGAAGAAGCGGCCTGAGCGCCGCCCGATCATCCTCTTAAACCATCATCTCTGCCGAACTTCCGGCACGCAAACCGCCAGGACGTCCACCCCTGAGAGACTGGTGCGCATTTGCGGATTTTGAGGTGGGGTTGCGAGCGATCTTCCACTGCCGCAGAAAAACAGACTATCTTCACCTCGCGCCCGGCTGCATGGTCGGGCTTTTGTTTTGCCGACTTCCTGTCTTTTTGCGGTCGCGGCTTTCCTCTCGTGGAACCTTTCTGCCGCCAGCCTGTTAATCCGGCATGCCGGTTATTGTGCCGGCAAGACCGGCTTTCCGGTCTCCACAAAGGTCCGGCAAGAGAAACCGGGAGCGCCGAAGATGCAGGAAGATGCCAGGCGAACGCTGATCAGGACCGCAATGAAAGCGCCCTATCTGGAGCGCGAGGAAGAGCATGCGCTCGCGGTCCGCTGGAAAGAGCACCAGGATCAGCGCGCATTGCACCGCCTGACCATGGCCCACATGCGGCTCGTCATCGCCATGGCGGCGCGGTTCCGCAATTTCGGCCTGTCGATGAGCGATCTAATCCAGGAAGGGCATGTAGGCCTTCTGGAGGCGGCCGCGCGGTTCGATCCCCAGCGCGAGGTGCGCTTTTCGACCTATGCCACCTGGTGGATCCGCGCTTCCATGCAGGACTATATCCTGCGCAACTGGTCCATCGTGCGCGGGGGTACCAGCTCCGCCCAGAAGGCGTTGTTCTTCAATTTGCGGCGGCTCAGGACAAAGCTGCAACGCGCCGGCGGGGCCACACCCAGCCAGGAAATCTACCGCGAGGTCGCGCACGCCCTCCACGTCTCGGAAAACGACGTGGCGCTGATGGATGCGCGCCTTGCCAATGCCGATACCTCACTTAACGCGCCGCTCAGAAGCGACAACGATCCGGCATCGGAGCGCATCGATTTTCTGGTTTGCGAAGCCCCCTCGCCCGACGAGTTGGCCCGCGAAACGATCGATGGCGAGCGCCGGGCGCAGTGGCTGCAGCAAGCGCTCGGCACGCTCAATGGCCGGGAGCTTATCATTGTGCGCGAACGACGCCTGTCGGAGGAAGGCGCCACGCTCGAAGCGCTGGGCGCCACGCTCGGAATTTCCAAGGAGCGCGTGCGCCAGATCGAATCGCGGGCGCTGGAAAAGCTGCGCATGGCGCTGGTGAAGCGTCATCCGGAACTGGCGGCTTAGGGTTTCTCCACGCACATCTGCATAGCCCGGTCAGCGCATCAGCGGTCCGTGACGATCTTCACTTTGTCCCCGACCGACACGGTTGAGCCCGCACCAAGCCCGTTCAGTAGACGGAAAAGATAGAGCTTGTCTTCCACACCGACCATGCGGTTCGCGAAGGAAGCAACCGTATCCCCGGGCTGCACCGTCACCACGCGAATGCGCAGCGGCTTCAGCGCGGCGGCCTCCTCGGGGCTCAGGACGCGGAAGCTTTGCGCGATGGAGCGGGCCACGCTGTCGAGACCGTTGCTGCCAATCGGCGCCGCCGTCAGCAGACGATAGACCTGATCGCCGACGCGGATCACCGTCGCATCAAACTGCCATCTGTCCGAAAGTGCGCGGGCGGTCGCGGCCTCGCGCCCGTTGATAGTGAGGGCGCGGACCGAATCTGCCTGCAGGCCGCCCAACCAGCCGCTACGCAGGTAGGTTGTGAGTGGAGTTGTGCGGGGCACCGTCGTGCCGTCGAACCGGAAAGCGACCTCCCCCGGCCCCTCGGCAATCACTTCCCCGGCCGAATTGTTGATCACAAAACCTTCCGGCACGGAGAAGGCGACGCCGAGCGTGGGATGAAGAAAGTCTCGACCCCGGACATAACCTTGGTCGGCCTTGTCGCCATAGATGAGCCTATCGATGCCTTCCAGATATGCCTCTCTGTCGCGTGAGCCGATTCCCGGCATGCCGAACTGCCGTGCGTGCCGCTGCGCCAGCTCGATTCGCCGCGGCGCGTTGGGGTGGCTGGCGAGGAAATCGAGACCTGAATCCCTGTCGCCGCTCACGCGGTGGAAATTCTGATAGGCATCCATCGCCCGCAGGAAACGGGCCGCCGCATAGGGGTCGTAGCCCACACGACCGAGCGTGCGAATGCCGATGGCATCGGCCTCCAGCTCCTGATTGCGGGAGAACTGCGCGAGCTGCAGCTGACCGCGCAACACCGCCGCCCGCGCGCTCACATCCGTCGTCACCACCTCCTCGACGACGCGTGAGGCAAGCGTCGCCTCCGCTTCGCGCTTCTGCCGCTCCAGCCCGTGATTGGCCGTCACGTGCGCCATTTCATGCGCCAGAACGGCCGCGATCTCCGACGAGTCATTGGCGAGCGCCAGAATGCCGCGCGTGATGTAGAGATAGCCGCCGGGCAGCGCGAACGCGTTGACGGCCGGAGAATCGAGAATGGTTATCTGATAGGTGCGCGACGGCATATCCGGGTCCTGGGACAGCCGGCCCACGACCCGCGCCAGCATGCGCTCCAGCTTGGGGTCGGAATATTCTCCACCGTAGGTCTGCAGAATCTTCGGGTGTTGGCGGCGAGCGAGGTTAGCAAGCTGGTCGCCGCGCGTAACATTGTCCACCGTGACGGGGTTGGACGACGGCCTGAACTCCGTGTCCTGCATACCGGCAAGCTGGCAACCCGCAAGCCCCAGGCATATCAGGCCTGCCAGAAACGCCGCGCGAAGAGGGGGGCGGAATTCGCCCTTCAAGACTGACATCGCTCTTGTGTGTAAACGTCCGGGCAGGGCGCGCATCCTTTCGGCAGGGCCGGTAACATGTCAACCACCGCTGACCAAGCCACAGTCTTCAGCCAATGACAATGATCCCGGCGCCACACCTGAAGATCGTTCGAACGCAAACCGGCCGTCGAGTATGGTGGCGCAAGGTTTCCCGCCTGAAATAGGAACGTCGCGGCTTATCGCAAAGCCCTGTGCGCGCCCAGATAGCGGTCGAATGCGGCAGGTCCGTGGCCGGAAAGGAACTTCTGTGTCGGGCCGATGGCGGAAATCGTCCCACCCTCGACGAATACCAGCGTGCGGGAAAGGCGCTCTGCATCTCGCGGATCATGTGTAGCCATAAGCACCGTCATCCCCTGCTCGCGATGGAGTGCCGCAATGAGATCGAGCATCTCGTCGGCAAGCGCGGGACCCAGCGAGGCAAAGGGCTCATCAAGAAGCAGCACAGGCCGCTCGCGCACCAGAACGCGCGCGAGGGCCACCCGCTGGCGCTCGCCCCCAGAAAGGGCCTGCGGCAGGCGCTTCTCCTTGCCCGCAAGGCCGGTGTGCGCGATGGCGTCGGCGACCGCGGCCCGGTCCTCTTCGGTCAGCCTGAGCGACGGCGAACGGCCGAGCCCGACATTCTGAGCCACGGTCAGGTGAGCAAAAAGGTTGTTTTCCTGAAAGATCATCGACACGGGCCGCCGGTGGGGTGGCAGCAGCGTCACGTCCTCCCCGCCGATCACGATCCGCCCCGAGGCGGGCATCTCGAAGCCTGCAATCAGGCTCAGCAATGTGGACTTGCCCGAGCCGCTGGGTCCCATGATCGCCACGGTGTCCGAGGCCTCCACCGTCAGGTCGAAACGCATCGAGGCGCCGCCTGGATAGGCGAAGGTGATTGCTTCCAGCCGCAGACCGGCACCTGACCGGGTGATCCTGTTCATCGTCCTTCCCTACCCCAATGCGCGGCGAGGAACATCAGGGCAAGGCAAAGAACCCCGAGGAAAAGCGCCAGGCCCGCCGCATCGTCCGTGCGATAGCTGCCCATGCGCTGGAAGAGCAGGAACGGCAGCGTCTGCACACTCTCGCTGCCGAACAGGGCGATGACGCCGAGATCGCCCAGCGAAAGCGCCATGGCGAAGGCGAAGGCCGTGGCCACCGGGCGCTTCATCGCCGGCCAGTCCACGAAGCGAAGGCGGTTCCAGCCCGCAATTCCCAAAGCCGCGCACAACCTCTCGTGCCGCGCGCTCGCCGCGTCATATGCAGGGCGAAGGGCGCGCACGGCAAACGGCATGGCCATGACAGCATTCACCGTCACCACCATGACGGGCGCGAAGGCGAACACATCGCCCACATGCCGCAGAAGGATGAACCAGCCTGCGCCGATGACGACCGGCGGAACGATCAGCACCAGGGCAGCGCCCGTGTCCGCCGCCATTTCCAGAAGGCTCGGTTTGGCGGCCCCGCGCGCAAGCTCAAGCGCGCGCCGCGCCACAACGAGCGCTGCCGAAAGGATGAGGCAAAGGCTTGCCGCAAGGATAGCAAGCAGGAGGCTGGTAGCGGTCGCCGCCTGCACCGCTTGCTCTCCGGCCAAGCGCAAGAGCTCGGCGGCGAGCCCCGCCGCCACAACCGCCGCCATAGGCCCGGCCACGAAGACAAGAGCGGCAAGGATGAAGACCGCATTCAGGCTGGTCTCGCCGCGGCCGGGAAAGAGCGCGCGCCGCGGCGCAACCGGCAGGCTCGTATCCCCGGTCATGGACGCTCCCATGCGGGAAAGGATCGCGACAACCGTCCCCGTCAATGCCACCTGAACCAGCATTAGAACGATGGCCCGGGCCGGATCGAAATCGAAGCGTAGCGCCTGATAGATCGCGACTTCGAGTGTCGTGGCGCGTGGGCCGCCGCCCAGGGTGAGCACGATGGTGAAGGAGGTCGCGCACAACATGAAGACGAGACCGGCAACACCCGGAAGCGCCGCCCTAAGCACTGGCCATTCGATGAAGCGGAAGGACGCGATCGGCCCCATGCCGAGCTGCGCGGAAAGCCGCCACTGATCTGCCGGTACGGTCTCGAGCGCGGCTAGAAGCAGGCGCACGGCAAGCGGCAGATTGAAGAACACATGCGTGACGAGGATGCCGGGCAAGCCGTAAATTCCCTGCCAGCGCTCGCCCGCGAGCGCGGTGAAGACAGGCGCGAAATACCCCGCCCGCCCGTAGAGCGCTAACACGCCGAGCGCAGCGACGATGGCGGGCAGCGCCAGTGGAACGGCAAAGAGCTGCAGGATGAAGGCGCGCCCGAAAAAGCGCGGATGCCGGGCAAGCGCACGGGCGACAAGAACCGCCGGCGCGACCGACAGCAGGGTCGAAAGAGCCGCCTGCCACAGCGTGAAATGGGCAACGCGCAGCAGATAGAGATCGAAGGCAGCGGCGGCGCTTTCCCATCCGTGCGCGGCCTCCTGCACAAGGCCGAGCAGAGCGCCACCCAGAAGGACGCCGATCGCCGCCAGCGCCGCGGCGCCGGCGGCCACACGCCCCGTCTGCGCAGGGCGCGTCAGCGGCTCATCACGGACAGCCACTCGTCAACCCAGGCCTTGCGGTTCTCGGCCACCTCCTGCGGCGGAAGCAGCAATGTCTTGGCAGGCTTCACAAGCTGCTCGAAAGCCGGATGGAGCGGCCCGGACGTTTTTCCGGCCGGAAACATCCAGTTCTTCTCAGGGATCGCGTCCTGAAAACCGGGGCCGGTCATGAAGGAGAGGAATTCGGTAGCAAGCGCGTTGTCGCGTGCTTTCACGGTGCGCGCGGCGAGCTCGATCTGCAGATAGTGCCCTTCGGCAAAGGCGGCGGCACGGTTGCGGTGCGTCCCTTCCTCGATGATATGATAGGCTGGCGAGGTGGTGTAGGAGAGCACCATGGACGCCTCGCCATTGGTAAAGAGACCGTAGGCCTCGCTCCAGCCCGGAGTGACGGTCAGGATCTTGTCCTGAAGCTTCGCCCAGGCGTCCGCCGCCTCATCGCCGTAGACGGCTTTCATCCAGAGGAGAAGGCCAAGGCCGGGCGTGGATGTGCGCGGGTCCTGAATGACGATCTTGAGATCGCTTCCGGCCTCCACCAGCTCCTTGAGGCTCGCTGGCGGCGTCTCGATGGCTTCGCTGTCGTAGACAAAGGCAAAATAGCCGTAGTCGTAGGGCACGAAGACCTCATCGTTGAAGCCGGCGGGGACGTCGATATTGCCAAGATCGATGCCATGCGGCGCGAAAAGGCCCGTCTCCTTCGCCTCGTGAAGCAGGTTCGTGTCGAGGCCAAGCACGATGTCAGCCTCGGTCCCCTCACCCTCCAACCGCACGCGATTGAGCAGCGCCACCCCGTCGGCCACCGACACGAATTCGAGATCGCAGCCGCATGTCTTCTCGAATTTCTCCTCGATAACGGGGCCCGGGCCCCATTCAGCGGTGAAGCTTTCATAGGTGTAGACGGTGAGCTTCTCCTGAGCCGCCGCGAGAGACGGCATGGCCGCTGCAAATCCCAGAGCGATGGTCAGGCTGGAAATCCACTTGTACATTCGGCGCCTCCTTGCTTGCCTTCAGGGGGAAAAGAGGCGCTTCATCATCAGCGTCTAATCCCTCCGCCGGTACGAGCCGGATCAGGTTCAGCGGGTTGGCTGCAACGCCTCTCAGCCGGCTGCTTGCCTGCAGTCGGCACCCCGTTAGAGCGCCGTGAAGATAGGCCGGGGGCAGGTGGGGCGCAAGTGGGTGCTTCATCGATGCCGCTTCGGCACTGGCAGCCGCAAGACTTGACTCTCCCGTCGTTTTCAGGCTAGACGCCCGCACTTTCCGCGACGAGTGCAAACTCCGAGCAGCCGACCGGAACGTCTCGACACGAGAGCCGATCCCGGAGGTCAACACCCGGCAGCGCGATGCGCCCCCGGGTGCTTTTTGGCTTTGCGCGAGGTTTAAGCGCGGGCGCGGATGTATTACCTCTCGTGTCAACTGCGATGCGAGAGCAAGAGGAACGCGGATGTTCGAGAACCTGCAGGAACGCCTCGGCGCTATCCTGAACAATCTCACCGGGCGCGGCGCGCTGTCGGAGGCCGACGTCTCGGCTGCGCTGCGCGAAGTGCGCCGGGCGCTGATCGAGGCCGATGTGGCGCTCGATGTGGTGCGTTCCTTCACCGACCGCGTGCGCCAGAAGGCCGTCGGCGCGGAAGTTCTGAAGTCAGTAAAGCCCGGCCAGATGGTCGTCAAGATCGTCCATGACGAGCTGGTCGAGATGCTGGGCGCGGAAGGCGAGACAATCGACCTCAACGCGCCCGCCCCCGTCGTCATCATGATGGTGGGCCTGCAGGGCTCCGGCAAGACCACGACCACCGGCAAGATCGCCAAGCGGCTTTCCGAGCGCCAGGGCAAGAAAGTGCTGATGGCCTCGCTCGATACGCGCCGCCCGGCAGCTCAGGAGCAGCTGAAGCAGATCGGCGAGCAAACAGGCATCGCCACGCTGCCCATCATTGCCGGGCAGAGCCCGGTGGACATTGCCCGGCGCGCAGTGCAAGCGGCCAAGCTCGTCGGGCATGACGTGGTGATCCTTGACACGGCCGGCCGCACGCATATCGACGAGCCGCTGATGGCCGAGATGGCCGATATCAAGCGCGCCGCCAACCCGCACGAGATCCTGCTCGTTGCCGACTCGCTCACCGGTCAGGATGCGGTGAACCTCGCCAGGAATTTCGACGAGCGCGTGGGCATCACCGGCCTGGTGCTGACTCGCATGGACGGCGACGGCCGCGGCGGTGCGGCCCTCTCCATGCGCGCGGTCACCGGCAAGCCGATCAAGCTCATCGGTACCGGCGAGAAGATGGATGCGCTGGAGGAGTTTCATCCCAAACGCATTGCCGACCGCATCCTCGGCATGGGCGACATCGTCAGCTTGGTCGAAAAAGCGGCCGAGACGATCGACCAGGAAAAAGCCGCCGCCATGGCGCGAAAGATGCAGGCCGGCAAGTTCGACCTGAACGACCTCGCCGAGCAGCTTCGCCAGATGCAGAAAATGGGCGGAATGGGCGGCATCATGGGGCTGCTGCCGGGCATGGGCAAGATGAAGGATCAGCTTGCCGCCGCCGGCCTCGACGACAAGACCTTCGCCCGGCAGATCGCCATCATCCAGTCGATGACGCCCGAGGAGCGGGCCAATCCCGACATTCTGAAACACAGCCGCAAGAAGCGCATCGCCGCGGGCTCCGGCACTGACGCCGCCCAGATCAACCGGCTTCTGAAGATGCACCGCCAGATGGCGGACGTGATGAAAGCAATGGGCGGCAAGGGCAAGAAGGGCGGCATGATACGCGGCCTTATGGGCGGCATGGCGCAGAAGATGGGGCTCGGCAGGACTGGCGGCTTGCCCGATCCGTCCAAGCTGGACCCCAAGCAGCTTGAGGCCCTGCAGAAGCAGATGGGCGCCAGCCTGCCGGGAGGACTGCCGAAAGGGCTGCCCGGCCTTCCCGGCGGCGGATTGCCGGGCGGCCTGCCCGGTCTGCCTGGCAGCGGGCTGCCCGGCCTGCCGCGAAAGAAGTGAGGGGAATGGCCATGACCACGAATGCGGAGCTTGCCCGGGCGCGCCTTATGGAACTGCGTGCATCGATCGACAATCTCGATGCGGCGCTGATTCACATCCTGGCCGAGCGCTTCCGATGCACCAAGGCCGTGGGTAAGCTCAAGGCCGAGAACAACATGCCCCCGGCGGACCCGGTGCGCGAACAGCAGCAGATCGCGCGGCTGCGGCGCCTTGCCGACGAATCCAATCTCGATCCCGATTTCGCCGAGAAGCTTTTGACCTTCATCGCGCGCGAGGTCATCCGCCATCACGAGGCGATCGCGGAAGCGCACAGCGCCGCGCCCGCAGGCGGAGAGGGCTGAACATGGTTCCGGCGGTTGAGAGCGAACGGCTTGTTCCGTGCGTCTCGCGGAAGGACGACTTTCCCGCCTGCACCTCGACGGCGGAGAAGAACCCGCCGTCCCAGGCGGTAGCGAAACGGTGGGGTGCGTCACACCTGCCACCCGCCACATTGCGCGGCCAACCGCGCTTGTGTTTCCGGCATCGGTTGCCGGTTTGAAGAGCCATCATCGAAAGGAAGAACATATGGCACTGAAAATTCGCCTTGCCCGCGCGGGCTCCAAGAAGCGGCCCTACTACCACATCGTGGTGGCCGACGTGCGTGCGCCGCGCGACGGTCGCTTCATCGAGCAACTCGGCTCCTGGAACCCGATGCTGCCCAAGGACGCCGAGCGCGTGAAGCTCAACGAGGAGCGCATCAAGCACTGGCTGTCGAAAGGCGCTCTGCCGACCGACCGCGTGCTGCGCTTCCTCGACCAGGCGGGCATCGCCAAGCGTCCCGCCCGCAACAATCCGAAGAAGGGCGAACCAGGCAAGAAGGCTCAGGAGCGTCTGGCCGCAGCCCGCCAGGCGGAGGAAGAGGCCAAGGCCGCTGCAGCCGAGGCCGCGGCTGCCGACGAGGCAGCGGCAAGCTGAAGCCTCGCGCCATTGGCGGTATTTCGCGTCCTGCCTGGCTCGTTGCCTGAGAAGCAGGCGGCATTCCGCCTCACGGGCTCCTGGCGCTGATGCGAGGGAGCTGGTTTCGGCAATTTCAGCGGCTCCACCAAGCATTCCTAGGCCATGGCGATACCTGCCATGGCCTATCTGCATCATGGCCGATCGACCTGCGGATGAGCACCGCTTTCTGAAAGGCGAAGCCATCCGCCTCGCGTGCTTTGATGTCGAACATATGATTTGGCCCAGCTCCATACGGCTACCGGAAGTTCCCAGCTGGAAACGGGCACACAACGATACCTCCACGGCGCTGCAGCGAACGCCTGCCATCGGCTTATATCAAAGAAGCGCGAGCCTCGCCCGATTTGCGGTGGGCCTTAAACCCCTGTAGTGATGCAATGGCCGCTCATCCTCTGCGCGGCTCCTTCGCCTCAGCCCTGACTGCCCCAAGCATCGTGAGAGCAGGCAAACAGTATGGATTCTCCCGTCGCCGATGAGCGGCGTTCACAGTTCATGACCCGCGTGCCCGCCATTCTTCAGTGGACGGTGGTCCTGCTCGTCTCCGCGATCATCACTACGGCGATCGACTATGCGGGCCTGCCCGCCGCAACGCTGATCGGACCGATGCTGGCGGGCGTCACTGCCGGCGTGAACGGTGCCACCGTCCGCATGCCGAAGCCGGTCTTCGCGGGCGGCCAGGCCATCATCGGCATTCTCATCGCAGGCTCTATCCAGCCGGCGATCCTGGCGGCCTTCCTGCGTGACTGGCCGCTGTTCATGTTCGGCGTGCTCTCGACAGTGGCTGCGTCCAGCTATCTCGGCTGGCAGATCAGCCGCTGGAAAGTGTTACCTGGAACGACGGCGGTTTGGGGCTCAGCCCCTGGCGCGGCCACGGCCATGGTTCTGATGGCGGACGCCTTCGGCGCCGATTATCGTCTCGTCGCCTTCATGCAGTATCTGCGCGTGATCGTGGTTGCGATCGTCGCGGCCATCATTGCTGGATTATTCGTAGACGAAGCCATTCCCGATCCGCAGCCGCAGATATGGTTTCCCGCCCTCCACTGGCCTTCCTTCCTGGCCACGGTGGCGGTGGCTTCGATCGGAGCCGGAATCGGCCGGCTTCTCCGGCTGCCGTCCCCCTACTTCCTCGGCACGATGATCCTGGGCGTCGCGCTTCATCTCGGCGCGGACGTTTCCTTCCAGCTCCCCCCCTGGCTGCTCTCGCTCGCCTATGGCGTGATCGGCTGGAGCATCGGGCTGAATTTCACCCGCGAGATCGTTCGCCACGCCGCACGCGCCTTTGCCCAGGTGCTTGGCTCGATCTTTGCGCTCATCCTGTTTTGCGCGGGAACGGCCTATGTCCTGAGCCGCCTCCTGGGAATCGACATGCTCACCGCCTATCTCGCAACGAGCCCCGGAGGGATGGATTCGGTCGCCATCATCGCCGCCGCCTCGGATGGCGTGAACCTGTCCTTTATCATGGCCATGCAGATGGGGCGGTTTCTCTTCGTTCTCCTGTTCGGCCCCTCCCTGGCGAAACTGGTCGCGCGCACGGTAAACGATTGACGTCGCGCAAGGACCGTATCGCGGGCAATGTCAGCCCGTATTGGCGGCAATCCAGCGGTGCCAATCCTCCACACCACCATAGAAGACATTGAGGTCGATCCTGCCATCCACGCCCTTTGAAAGGCCGGAGCCGGAATACTGCCAGAAGAGCCAATTCCGGCCGGGATAGACCTCTGACGGATGGGCCGCCACGGAGCGCAGCCAGAACGGATAGTCCAGGAACTCGCCCTGCAGATTGTCGCGGTAGAAATCAGGCGCGGTATAGATGATTGGGCGCTGACCGTAGTGCTTTTCCAGCTTGGTCAGGAACACCCGCATCTTCTCCAGAACGACCTCGCGCGAAGGCCGCTTCTTGCAGCTCGAATAGCCGTTCCACTCGACATCGAGCACCGGCGGCAGGGCACCAGGCTCCTTCGGAACGTTGCGGATGAACCAGTCGGCCTGTTCGCTCGCGCTGCGGCACCAGTAGAAGAAATGATAGGCGCCGCGCTTCACGCCTGCGGCCGCCGCAGCGCGCCAGTTCCTGTGGAACATCGGGTCCAGATGGTCGCCTCCATCGGTCGCCTTGATGAAGGCGAAATTCGCGCCGTGCATGCGCAGATCCGCCCAGTCGATCTCGCCCTGCCAGCGCGAGACATCCACGCCGTGGACGGCGAGCGCGTGAGGCGAGGCGCGCCCGAAATTCACCGGCTTGGCATCACCGAAGCGGTGCTTGACGACCGGGTGCCCGGGCGCTGGTGCGGCGAGCTTTTTCGGGTTGATCGACGGCAAGGGCATTCCGGCGGTCCTGACCACCGGCGCGAGAGCGTCGGGCACAGGCTCCGGCGGCATCAGCGCCAAGGGCTGCTGCGGCATGCCCTCCGACTCAGACCCCAGGCCGACCTTGGAAGGCGGAACAGGAGTGGAGGGCGCGGGGATTGCCCCCGTGACCTCGGCCGATGTCGGGGTTAGAAGATCCTCGATTTCGATATTGCCGGACCTGGCGCAACCGGCCAGCACCATCACGGCGCACAGGATTGCTGGCAGGCTCGAGCGACGCATGGCGACTCACTATCCAGAACGCAAACTGAGCAATGGCGCGCCCGCATGAAAGCCGCCGCCAGCCCCGCCTGCACAGCTAACGGGAAATTACCAAGAAAGATTGAATCGTGAGCTTAACCATGGCACATGCCCGCGCCTGAGAGCCGTGGGCGCCGCCCTCCTCACCTGCCTAGGCGGGAAACGGGCCTGCGGGAAGACGGACTTGCAAAAGCCGGCTCCTGCTACGACATGACCAGAAAAAGAGCCGCTTTTCTCACCCGCACGTGAAAAGCGAAACACCAAACCTTTTGCCGCTCGGCATTTTGAAATAGGTCTTTGGGCGTCCGCCGGAACATCCAGCCTGCCGCATGATCTTTCCCGCGAAGGCCTTGCCGGGCAGGACCGGGAGCCGAACCAGAACGAGGAAGAAACGGGATGAATACCGCCGCGCTGCGCAACATCGAGGCCGCCGACAGGCTGGAGTTCCCCATTCCCGCCGGCGTCTATGCCGAGCGTGTGGTCAGCGTGAAGCACTATACGGACCGCCTCTTTTCCTTCCGCATCACGCGGCCGCAAAGCTTCCGGTTCCGTTCCGGCGAGTTCGTCATGATCGGCTTGCCGAATGCGGAAAAGCCGATCTTCCGCGCCTACTCCATCGCCAGCCCGAACTGGGACGAGGAGCTGGAATTCTTCTCCATCAAGGTGCCGGACGGGCCGCTGACGCAGCACCTGCAGAAGATCAAGCCGGGCGACATCGTTCTCATGCGCCAGAAGGCCACGGGCACACTGGTGCTCGACGCGCTGACGCCCGCCAGGCGACTCTACATGATTTCGACAGGAACGGGTATTGCTCCTTTCGCCAGCCTCGTGCGCGACCCGGAGACCTATGAAAAGTTCGAGCAGATCATCCTCACCCATACCTGCCGAGACCGGGCGGAGCTGACATATGGAGAGGAGCTGATCGAAGCTACCCGGAACGACCCGCTGATCGGGGAACTCACGGAAGGGCGGCTCCTCCACTTCGCCTCGACCACGCGTGAGCCTTCCCCGCATATGGGGCGCATTACGACCCTGATCGAGAATGGCGAGCTGTTCAGGACGCTCGGTACCGAGCCCTTCGATCCCGTCAATGACCGGGTGATGATCTGCGGCTCGATGGCGATGCTGAAGGACGTGAAGGCGCTAGCGGAGAAGGCGGGACTCAAGGAAGGCTCCAATGCGGAGCCTGCCGATTTCGTCGTCGAGCGGGCCTTCGTGGGCTAACGTTCCTCTGGGTCAAGGAGGCGTGGACCCGACCCCGCTTCGCCAAGCGCGTCGGCGGGGTTGCGCAAAGGGCAGGTTTCGACCGAAAGGCAGCCGCAGCCTATGCATTGATCGAGGCTGTCGCGAAGCCGCGTCAGCTTGGCTATGCGCGCATCGAGATCTGCGCGCCAGTGCTCCGACAGCCGGCGCCAGTCGGCTGCGGTGGGCGTACGCCCCTCGGGCAATGTCCTAAGCGCTGCGCCAATAGTGGCCAGAGGAATTCCCAGCCGCTGCGCCACCTTGATCACTGCTACACGGCGCAGAACGTCCCGCCCGTAGCGGCGCTGGTTGCCACCGGTGCGGTGGCTCTTGATCAAGCCTTTGGACTCATAGAAATGCAGCGCAGAGACGGCAACGCCGCTGCGCCGGGCCACCTCGCCCACGCTCAGCTCGCGCGGGATGTTCTGCGAGGCCTTACACGGAGTATCGATATCCGTCATGAAAGTCCCATCCTGAAGCTCAAGTCAGCTTGAGGATTGTGGCTGTGTCAAGACGCGGGAACCACAATTTGACCACAGATGGCGGCAAGCTCCCCTCGCCTCGCCGCAGGGAGATTCAAGATGAAGAGGATTGCCCTAGCCATCCTGGCCTTCGTTGCCACACTCTATCTCTGGAACGCATCCTGGCTTGCGTCCGCTCCCGAGAATCCGCGCATCCGGCTGATCGCCCATCGCGGCGTGCACCAGACATTCGACCGCACCAACATAGACGCGAATACCTGCACGGCCAAACGCATCCTTCCGCCGGCTCATGACTTCATCGAAAACACGATTCCCTCCATGCGAGCGGCGTTTGAGGCGGGTGCGGGGGTGGTCGAGATCGACGTGCATCCCACGACCGATGGCAAGTTCGCCGTCATCCACGACTGGACGCTCGATTGCAGGACCGATGGCAAAGGAGTGACGCGCGACCACGATATGGCTTTACTGAAGACACTGGACGTCGGCTACGGCTACACCGCCGATGGCGGCAAGACCTATCCCCTGCGTGGCAGGGGCGTCGGCATGCTGCCCCCGCTTGACGAGGTGCTGGCTACGTTTCCTGAGGGACGCTTTCTGATCAATTACAAGAGCCGGGAAGAGCGCGAAGGCGACATGCTGGCCGACCTGCTTGCCAAGCATCCCGAATGGCGCGAGCGGGTCTGGGGTGTCTATGGCGGCGATGAACCCACTGCGCGAGCCGTGTCTCTGATTGACGATCTGAAAGGCATGGGTGCGGCTGCGATGAAGGAATGCCTGATACGCTATCTGGCGCTTGGCTGGAGCGGCTATGTGCCAGACGCGTGCAGAAAGACCTATGTCATGGTGCCGCTCAATTTCGCCTGGGCGGTTTGGGGCTGGCCGGATCGCTTCCATGCGCGGATGGCATCCGTGGGCAGCGAGATCATCCTCATCGGCCCCTACTCGAAAGGGGACCCGGGAACCGCAGGCATCGATACCATCGAAGATCTTGCAAGAGTGCCGGAAAGCTTCGACGGCTATATCTGGACCAATCGCATTGAGGTGATCGGTCCAGCGCTGCAGTCACGGCGCCAAGAGAGCACCTCAAAAGACAGCGTTTGAAACGCCTATTCCGCCGCGGCGCGCCCCTGACCGAACCTGCGCTCGATATAGTCGGCCACCATCTTCTCGAAGTCGGCGGCGATGTTCGGCCCGCGCAATGTGGCGGCCTTCTTGCCGTCGATGAAGACGGGGGCCGCCGGCGTCTCACCCGTTCCGGGCAGCGAGATGCCGATGTCGGCATGCTTGGATTCGCCGGGACCGTTCACGATGCAGCCCATGACGGCTACCTGGAGCGTCTCCACGCCCGGATACTTCTCGCGCCAGACCGGCATGTTGCGGCGAATGTCTTCCTGAATCTTCTGCGCCAACTCCTGGAAGACAGTGGAGGTGGTGCGCCCGCAGCCGGGGCATGCCGCGACCACCGGCACGAACTGCCGGAAGCCCATGGTCTGAAGCAGCTCCTGCGCAACCTGCACCTCGCGGGTCCTGTCGCCGCCAGGTTCGGGTGTCAGCGAAATCCGGATGGTGTCGCCAATCCCCTGCTGCAGCAGGATGCCCATGGCGGCCGATGAAGCGACGATGCCTTTCGTACCCATGCCCGCCTCGGTAAGCCCAAGATGCAACGCATGGTCCGAGCGGCGCGCAAGCTCGGTATAGACAGCAATCAGGTCCTGCACCTGGCTGACCTTAGCCGAAAGGATGATCCTGCTTCTGGGCAGGCCGATTTCTTCCGCGAGCTCCGCGGAAAGCAGCGCCGACTGGACAATCGCCTCGCGCGTCACCTGCTGGGCAGTGAGCGGAGAGCCCTTCGCCTGGTTCTCATCCATGAGCCTCGTGAGAAGTTCCTGATCGAGCGAGCCCCAGTTCACGCCAATGCGCACCGGCTTATTGTACCTTATCGCCGTCTCGACGATGGCGGCGAACTGCCGGTCTCGCTTTTCCCTGAAGCCCACATTGCCGGGATTGATGCGGTATTTCGCCAGCGCCTCGGCGCAGGCCGGATGGTCGGCCAGAAGCTTGTGGCCGATATAGTGGAAGTCACCGACAAGCGGCACATTCAGGCCCAGACGCTCCAGCCGTTCCCGGATCTTCGGCACGGCAGCCGCGGATTCATCCCGGTCCACCGTCACACGCACGATCTCGGAACCCGCACGGTGCAACGCGGCCACCTGCGCCACTGTCGCATCCACATCAGCCGTGTCGGTGTTGGTCATCGACTGAACGACGACCGGCGCATCGCCCCCCACCATGACGCCGCCAACATCGACGCCGACGGAACGTCGCCGCGGGAAGGGAGAGGAAAAATAGCCGGAGACGGTCTCCGCAGTCATCGGATCTGTGCCTTCCGTCGAGCTGTTGGCCGTGAGGTGGCGAAGCGGCGCGCAAAAGTCAACGCAAATGTCAACAGGTCGCGATCTCATAGCCGCGCCGCATTACCGTAGCATGACCGTTCACCCGCCGCCCTCAAAATGCTTCGGATGACGGGATGCAGGAAGCGAACCTAGCGGCATCCGTGTTCCGCTTTCAAGCCGCGATGGATGGAGGTCTCGTGGTTGCCTCGCTTCGATTCGGAATGGAACCGCGAGGCGCATGCGTGGGTTAAAGCCCCGACCAGATACAAGGGGTTCAGCGCCATGCATCATACCCATGGAAACGACATTCGGGACGATCTGCGCGAGCAGCTCGCAAGCCTGAGCCAGGAAGTGACGAGGCTAAGGAAGCAGGTGGCACGGCATGGCCGGAGCTCCTATCGCGAGTCGCGCCATATAGGCGAGGACATTGCTGAGATGCTGCGGGACTACTATGGCTCTCTGCCCGATCTGCGCCACAGCGCCCACCGGCTGCAGAAATCCGCCGAGGCCCATCCGGCCACGACAGCAGCCATCGCGGCCGCTGGCGTGATTGTGCTCGGCTGCGCGGCCAGCCTTTTGATGCGGCGCTGACGGGGGCGGCCCTCCCGGTTTCATTTGCTGCCGAGGGCGATCTCCACGAGCGCGACGAATTGCCGCGCGCGCTGTTCGGCAAGCGAGCGACACAGGCCGCGCGTCTTCAGCCCGTCAAACACGTCGAACAGCATCTCCGCCAATGCGCGGGCGGAAAGGTTGTGGTCCTCCAGGCGAACGCTTCGCTTGCGGGCCTCTTCGCCAATCGCCTCTTCAAAAGCATCGATGAGCCGCTGCCGCCAGTCGGCCACAATATCCGAGGCAATACGGTTTTCGACGTCGATGATTTCCTGGCCGTGCGGAGAATTCTCGATCACGCGGAAAAGCTGGAAGAGCGCGCAGTCAAGCGCTTTCATCAACCGCTCATCAAGCGAGCCATCCAGCTGCAGGGCGCGGCGGGCATTTGCCAGCGAACGGTCGAGGAAACACTGACCAACGGCACGGAAGATATCCGCTTTGTTGCGGAAGAGCAGATAAAGGGCTGGCCGTGAGATCTCCACTGCGCGGGCGATGTCGTCCATCGTCGTGCGAGAGAAGCCATAGGCGAGGAAAACCTGCTTAGCACCTTCGAGGATCCGCGCCCGCTTGGAGTCGTCCGTTTTTTGCTCGCTCAATGTACTCACTGCCACCACAACATCTCTTGTTGACAAAATAACAGATTTTGTCAATGTGTCGGCCGCGCGAACAGCTATTCGTCCTTCGCAGGGACGCGCTTAGCCACCACGACCTTCATAATGACAATACGTTGTCAGGAGCGAAAGGCACTGTGACTTATTTGCAGCGCAATCACGCGATAGGGGACGATCGGCTGGCGCATTCTTCCGGTGCGATTGAATAGGCTGCACGCCGACACCATATCGGCCCGGATTCGGTCGCCCGGCGGCCGCTTTTCAGCATATTGGAAATAGTCATGGCGAAGTTTAGGTTCCACAAGATCGCGGCTATTGCCGTACTGATCGTGACGGGGGCATGGATTCTCACTGGCGAATTTTCGTCGGTTGGAAGCGCGCGCCAGGAAACCGAGCCTGTTCAGGAAGCGGCGGAAGCGGAAGCCGAACAACCGGCTGCTGCCCTGAGGACTGTGACCGTGGCGGTGCCTCCAGTGGTGGAACACGCCCGCACCATCCACATTTCCGGCCACACGCAGTCGGACAAGAGGACCACGCTTGCCGCGCGTACTTCTGGCATTGTCGCCGAACTGCCGGTGACGGAGGGCACGCAGGTGGAAGAAGGGGAGCTCATCCTGCGTCTCGAAGCCGAAGGCAAGGAGGCCGCCGTGGAGTCGGCGCGCCAGGCCCTTGCTCAGCGCGAGGCCGAAGCGGCCGCCGCCGAGCGGCTGGCCAAGAGCGGTAACATGGCTAGCCTCCAGCTTGACGCCGCGCGCGCGGCGCTCGCAAGCGCCCGTTCGGCGCTGGAGCTGGCGCAGGCCGAGCTCGACCGCACGGTGGTGCGTGCCCCATTTGCCGGCGTTGTCGACGAGGTTGCGGTCGAGAAGGGCGCGGCCGTGATGCAGGGCGCGGAAGTCGCCACGCTTCTGAAGCTGGACCCGATCCTCGCCGTGGGCGAGATCGGCGAGCATGACATCGGCACGGTTAAGGTCGGCCAGGAGGCCGAGGTGCGCCTCGTCAATGACGAGCGGCTCACGGGTAAGATCCGTTACATCAGCCGCGCGGCCTCGCCGCAGACGCGGACCTACCGTATCGAGGTGGCGGTGCCGAACCCCGAGGGCCGCATTCCGGCTGGAATGACGGCAGAGATTTCACTGAAAGCGCAGGAGATTGAGACCGTCGCCCTGCCGCGTTCGGTCGTGACTCTCAACGACGAAGGCCAGCTGGGCGTTCGCGCCGTCGACGATGCTGGGGAGGTTCATTTCCACCCCGTCGAGATCGTCGACGATTCGCCCGAAGCCCTCTACCTGACGGGCATTCCGGCCGGAACCCGCATCATCGTGGCCGGACAGGATCTGGTGGGCGAAGGCCAGAAGGTGAAGGTCCAGATGGCGGGCGCGGAAGCTGTCCGGGAGCTCGCCAGCGGCAACATCCCCAGGGCGCAATAAGCCCCACGACGCGGTCTCCGCGCGACAAGGATTCGTAACTCATGGATATCGTCCGACTTGCGATACGCAATGCACGGCTCACGCTTTCCATATTGCTGTTCTTCATAATCGCGGGTTCGCTCGCCTATGTGAACATCCCCAAGGAGGCGGAGCCGGACGTTCCCATTCCGATCATCTATGTGAGCCTCAGCTATCAGGGGATCTCGCCGGAGGATTCGGAAAGGCTGCTTCTGCGGCCAGTGGAAACCGCCCTCAAGGGCCTCGAAGGCGTAAAGGAGATGCGCTCCTCCGCCTTTCAGGGCGGCGGCTTCGTACTGATCGAGTTCCAGGCGGGCTACGACTTCTCCGACGCTATCGAGGACGTGCGCGCAAAGGTTTCCGACGCGGAGCGCGAACTGCCGCAGGGCGCCGACGAGCCGTCGGTCCACGAAGTCAACATCTCGGAATTCCCGATCCTCGTCGTCACCCTTTCGGGCAATCTGCCCGAGAGGGTGCTGACAAACGCCGCACATGAGCTGCGGGACAGGATCGAGGAGGTTCCCGGCGTGCTGGAAGGTACGCTGCAGGGCGCGCGGGACGAGCTTGTCGAGGTGATCATCGATCCCACGAAGCTCTCCTCCTACGGCATTCAGCTCGACCAACTCGTCAACTTCATCAATTCCTCCAACAGCCTGGTTGCCGCCGGCGCGCTGGAAGGGAGCGAGGGCCGCTACGCCATCAAGGTGCCGGCTCTGATCGAAAATCTCGAGGACATCGCCAACTTGCCGATCGTGGCAAGCGAGGATGCGGTGGTCCGGGCGCGCGATCTGGCTACGATCCGCTCCACTTTCACCGACGCGGAGAGCCGGACCCGGCTCGACGGCCACAACGCCATCGCCATCGAGGTGAAGAAGCGCGTCGGCGCCAATCTGGTCGAGACGGTCGACGCGGTGAAGAAGGTCGCGGACCAGTTCATCGAAACCATGCCCGAAGGCATGTCGGTGACCTACAGCCAGGACAAGTCGGTGTTCATCCGCGACATGCTGGATGAGCTGCAGAACCATGTGCTGATCGCCGTCATCCTGGTCTTCATCGTGGTTCTCTACACGCTTTCCGGCCGCTCCTCGCTGCTGATCGGCATCGCCGTGCCTGCCTCGTTCCTGATGGGAATCTTCTGGCTTTCCATCACGGGCTACACGGTGAACATGATCGTGCTCTTCAGCCTCATTCTCGCCGTGGGCATGCTGGTGGACGACGCCATCATCGTCACCGAATTCGCCGAGCGGCGAATGACGGAGGGCATGCCGCGCGAACAGGCCTTCGAGCTTGCGGCCAAGCGCATGGCCGGACCGGTGATCGCCGCCACGATGACGCGCATCGCCGCCTTCTCGCCGCTCCTGTTCTGGCCAGGCATCGTCGGCGAGTTCATGAAATACCTGCCGATCACACTGATCGTCACGTTGTCGGCGTCGATGCTCTACGCACTCATCTTCGCGCCGACATTGGGGGCGATCTTCGCCAAGGCTCATGTGCATGAGGAACCGAAGCCGGACGGCTGGTACATCCGTCTCGTCAGGCAGGCGGTGCACTACCCCAAGACGGTGCTGGTGCTTGCCATCGGGCTTCTCGTCGGCGTGGTCTATGCCTATGGCCAGTTTGGCAAGGGCGTAGAGTTCTTCCCGGCCGTCGAGCCCGAATACGGGCTGATGTATGTGCATGCGCGGGGCAACCTGTCTCTGGACGAGATGGACCGCCTGACGAGGCCTGCCGAGGAGAAGCTCCTCAACTGGCCCGGCATCAAGTCGGTCTATACCCGCGTGGGACAGACCCGTGGCGGCGGCCAGGACATCGACGAGGATGTGATTGCCGTCATCCAGTACGAGTTCGTGGACTGGCGCGAGCGCGAGCCCGCGACCAAGATCCTGGATGATCTGCGCGCTGAAATGGCCGACATGCCGGGCGTGGAGATCGAGGTGCGCGTGCCGGATGCCGGCCCACCGACCGGCCAGCCGATCCAGATCCAGCTTTCGGCAGACGATCCGACGCCGCTTGCCGATCAGGCGCTGATGGTGGCAGAGCGCATCAGCCAGATCGACGGCGTGATCGACATCTCCAACGGCCTACCGCCGCCCGGCGTGGACTGGGCCATCAAGGTGGACCGCGCCAAGGCGGCCCGCTACGGCGTCAGCCCCGTTTCCGTGGGCAACGTGGTCCAGCTCGTCACCAGCGGCGTGAAGCTGTCCGAATACCGTCCCGCCGGAGTGGACGACGCGGTGGACATCCGCCTGCGCCTTCCCGCGGAGCGGCGTACGCTTTCGACGCTCGACCAGCTTCGCGTGCAGACGAACCAGGGGCCGGTGCCGATCTCGAACTTCGTCACCCGTGAGGCCGAGCGCAGCTCGGGCATCCTCAACCGCATCGACGGCAGGCGCACCATCACCGTCACGGCCAATGTCGCCAGCGGCTATCAGGTGGCGGCCGTGCAGAGCGAGGTGATCTCGGCGCTGCAGGACATGAAAGACGAACTCGGCGCAACGACCTGGAAGCTTGCCGGCTCCAGCGAGGAGAGCGACGCTGCCGCATCCTTCCTCACCAACGCCTTCGGCGCCGCCATCTTCCTGATCTTCGTGGTGCTGCTCGCCCAGTTCAACCGCTTCACCAGCGTGTGGCTGGTCCTGATGACGGTGGTCATGTCGACGATCGGCGTGTTCCTGGGCCTGCTTGTCAGCGGCCAGACCTTCGGCATCGTCATGTCGGGCATTGGTGTCATCGCGCTCGCCGGTGTGGTGGTGAACAACAACATCGTGCTGATCGATACCTACGACCGGCTGCGCGAAGAGGGCATGAACAAGTACGACGCCATCATCCAGACCTGCCGCGAACGCGCGCGGCCGGTGCTGCTGACGGCGATCTCCGCGGTGCTTGGCGTGCTTCCGATCGCCTTCGGCCTCGGGCTCGAGCTGTTCGATCACGAGGTCACCATCGGCGCGCCCTCGACGCAGTGGTGGATCTCGCTTTCGAGCGCCATCGTCTACGGCCTGTCCTTCGCCACGGTGCTGACGCTGATCGTCACACCTTCCGCGCTGATGGTGTTCACGCGCGAGAAGCGGCCGGCCCGCGGGAGCCGCTGGCGGTTCTTCACCCGGCTGTTCCGGCGCCGCCGCGGCGAGGATGAGACGGGCGATAAGACCGGGGGCATCGAGGTCTTCCCCAAGGCGGCCGAATAGAGCCCGCACCGACAAATAGCGCGCCCTTGCGGTCCTTTGACGGCCGCAAGGGCGTATCTTTTTCCGGCTTCATGAATCTTCTTTACGGGGGAGGAGGATGCAGCGCTCCGAACCCGCAATGGCTGCCCAGGCAAGGCCTGTCCCACCCCGGCGGAACCGACCGCCTATACCATGCGTTGTGATGCCGCACAAAACAACGGCATTAGGACAACGCAATGTCGCTCGGCACCATACTTATAATCATCCTGATCCTGATTCTGATCGGCGCCATTCCAAGCTGGCCCTATTCACGCAGTTGGGGATACGGGCCATCAGGCATCATCGGCATCATTCTGATCATCATTCTCATATTGGCGCTCATGGGCCGGATATAGCCGGCTTACGGTCAGCGGCCGGCTGGGAGAGAATGGCATCGGCCGGCCGCATGAGATTTGACGTCAGTGAAATCAAGCCAAGAACCATGGCAAAGGCGATGAAGATGGGCGCGAACCCCGTCGTCTCGGCCACGAAACCGATAAGGGATGGCGCGGCAAGCAGGCCGGAATAGCCGATCGTGGTCGCCACGCTCATGCCGGCCGCCGAGGATATGCCCGGCTGGTTGCCCGCCGCGGAAAAGGCAATGGGCACCAGATTGGCGACACCGAGCCCGGAAAGCGCAAAGGCCAGGGTGGCGACGAGCGGCGAAGGCGAAATGCCCGCTCCCAGCATGCCTAAGGCAGCGATGATTCCGGAAAGACGCATGGTCTTCACCGCGCCAAGCCGGTCGCGTACCCGGTCGCCCAGGAACCGCATCAGCGCCATTGTGCCGGAGAAGGCGGTGAAGGCCAGGCTGGCAACCGCGAGGCTCGCGCCCATTTCCTGGCGCAGATAGAGTGCCGCCCAGTCGAGCACGGCACCCTCCGGTATCATGCACATGAGCGCCACGAGACCGACCAGATACACGCCCGGGCTTTTAGGAAAGCCCGCAAAACGCCCGCCGGCCGATGGCGCGCGCTTTTCCTCCACAATGAGATGAGGCAACGCCGCGGCAACAAGCGGGAGAGCTATCGCGGTCACCGCCACAGCATGGGCGAGATACCCCCATTCTTCCGCCAGAACCCCGCCCAGACCGGCGCCCACAAATCCGCCTAGGCTCCAGAAGCCGTGCGAAGACGACATGATCGCCCGCCCGAGCCGGCGCTCGACCGCCACGGCATTGGCATTCATGGAGACGTCCATGCCGCCAATGAGCCCGCCGAAGGCAATAAGCGCTACCGACAGCACCGCCATGGCCGGCGCAAGGGCGACAACGAGAAGAGATCCGGCGCACAGCAGGCCTGCCACGCGCAGGACAGTGCGGGAGCCATAGCGGCTCATCAGATAGCCGCAGACGGGCATTGCCGTCACCGCACCAACGCCGACGAGCAGAATCAAAAGACCAAGCACCGATTCACTGAGCGAGAACCGTGCGACAAGCAGCGGTATCTGCGGCGCCCAGCTTCCGACCATGAAACCATTGACGAAGAAGCAGGCAGCGACAGCCCAGCGGCCCTTGAATGCCTCATGCTGCGGCATATTCGTTTCCCTCATCCAGCCGGGGCGAACCGGCGCCCCTCCACATACCGTTCCAACATCCCGTCCCGCCAGGAGACCGTCACCTCGCGGACCGGCGCCCGGGGCGCAGCCCCGTCCTGCCTTCACGGGCTTCGTGCAAGCAAGGTGCGGTCACCTCCTGGCGGGAGGCATATGTTTCAACCCCTCTGGCCGTGCGTAGATGCCCAGCGGGACCCGAAAGGAGGCCGTCGCTTACCTTAAATCGATTTAAAGAGGGCCGTCATAGGCCAGTTTCAGCCGCTTTGCAGGACCAGAAGCAGATCCTTCGCATCGATCTGGTCGCCCGCTTTCACCAGCACCTCCGCAACGGTTCCGTCGCGCTCGGCGTGGAGCGCCGTTTCCATCTTCATGGCTTCGATAGAAAGGAGCACGTCTCCTGCTTTCACGGCCTGGCCTGCAGACACCGCCACGGACGACACCACGCCTGGCATTGGAGCGCCGATATGTGCGCTGTTGCCGGCCTCGGCCTTGCGGCGCACGACGAGCGCGGATGCGCCCCGCAGCCGGTCCGGAACCTTGACCCTCCGAGGCTGGCCGTTCAGCTCGAAGAAGATCGTCACCATGCCCTTGTCGTCCGGCTCGCCCACGGCGAGGCAGCGGATGACTAGCGTCTTGCCGCGCTCGATATCGACGAAAATCTCGTCCTGCTGCTCCATCCCGTAGAAAAAGACCGGGGTCGGCAGCGCGCTGACGGGTCCGTAAGTCGCCGTGGCAGAGGCGAAATCCAGGAAGACCTTAGGATACATGAGCCAGGACGCGAACTCGAAGTCGCTCACCTTGCGGCCAAGCTTTTCCTCCAGCTCCTTGCGGTCGGCCTCCAGGTCGGCCAGCGGCAGGAGCGAGCCGGGACGAACGGTGATCGGCTTCTCGCCCTTGAGCACCTTCTTCTGCAGCGCCTCCGGCCAGCCGCCGGGCGGCTGGCCAAGATCGCCCCTTAGCATCGAAACCACCGATTCGGGAAAGGCGATGTCCTTATCGGGATCCTCAACCTCGGCGATGGAAAGATCCTGGCTCACCATCATGAGGGCCATATCGCCCACCACCTTGGACGAAGGCGTAACCTTCACGATGTCGCCGAACATCATGTTCACGTCGTGATAAGCGCGCGCGACCTCGTGCCAGCGCATCTCCAGCCCGAGCGCTCGGGCCTGCTCCTTCAGATTGGTGAACTGCCCGCCCGGCATTTCATGCAGATAGACCTCCGAAGCGGGGCCCTTGAGATCGCTCTCGAAGGCGGCGTACTGGTTGCGCACCGCCTCCCAGTAGAAGGAAATCCGCCGCACCCACTCCGTATCAAGTCCTGTGTCGCGCGCATCTTCCTTCAGCGCCTCGACGATGGATCCTAGGCAGGGCTGCGATGTGTTTCCGGAAAGCGCGTCCATGGCCGCGTCCACCGCATCCACGCCGCTTTCCGCAGCCGCCAGCACCGTGGCGGCGGAAATGCCCGACGTGTCGTGCGTGTGGAAATGGATCGGTAGGTCCGTCTCCTCGCGCAGCGCCGTAAAAAGCACGCGCGCAGCGGCAGGCTTCAGGAGCCCGGCCATATCCTTGATGGCGATAATGTGCGCGCCAGCCGCCTCGAGTTCCTTTACGAGCTTCACATAATATTCGAGACTGTATTTCGGACGGCTCGGATCGAGGATGTCGCCCGTGTAGCAGATCGCCGCCTCGCACAGCTTTCCCTCCTCGAGGACGGCATCCATGGCGACGCGCATGTTCTCCACCCAGTTCAGGCAATCGAACACGCGGAAAAGGTCAATGCCGCCGGCCGCCGCCTGCTTCACGAAATAGCGCACCACATTGTCAGGATAGTTGGTGTAGCCCACACCGTTGGCGCCGCGCAGCAGCATCTGCAGAAGCAGGTTCGGCGCGCCCTCCCGGATGAGCGCCAGCCGCTCCCAAGGATCTTCCATCAGAAAGCGCATGGAAACGTCGAAGGTGGCTCCGCCCCAGCATTCGAGTGAGAAGAGCCCCGGCAGCGCGCGCGCATAGGTGTTCGCAATCCGCGCGATGTCATAGGTGCGCATGCGCGTGGCAAGCAGCGACTGATGCCCGTCCCGCATGGTCGTGTCCGTCACGAGCAGGCGTGTTTCGGCGCGCATCCATTTGGCGAAACCCTCTGGCCCCAGCCGGTCCAGAAGCTGCTTCGTGCCATCGACCACGGGCGCGTTGATATAGGGCACGCGCGGCGGCGCGGCCTCCGCTTTCGGGCGCTGCCTGTCGCGCGTTTCCGGATGGCCGTTCACCGTCACGTCGGCCAGGTAGTTGAGCAGCTTCGTCGCCCGATCCCTCCGCTTTACCTGTGCGAACAACTCCGGCGTGGAGTCGATGAAGCGAGTGGTATAGGTGGCGTTGCGGAATTCGGGATGCCCGATGATGGCTTCCAGGAAGGTGAGATTGGTTGCCACGCCGCGGATGCGGAATTCGCGTAGGGCGCGGTCCATGCGGGCGATCGCTTCTTCCGCCGTGGGCGCCCAGGCGGTCACCTTCTCCAGAAGCGGGTCGTAGAAGCGGGTGATTACGGCACCCGAATAGGCCGTACCTCCATCCAGGCGGATGCCGAAGCCGGTGGCTCCGCGATAGGCCGTGATGCGGCCATAGTCGGGGATGAAGTTCTGCTCCGGGTCCTCCGTCGTAATGCGGCACTGGAGGGCATGACCATTCAGCCTGATATCGGCCTGCGCCGGCACGCCGGACCGCGGATCGCCGATCTTTTCGCCCTCCAGCAGGCGTATCTGCGCCTTGACGATGTCGATGCCGGTGACCTCCTCAGTCACCGTGTGCTCCACCTGAATGCGCGGATTGACCTCGATGAAGTAGAACGCGCCTGTGTCGGCATCCATCAGGAACTCGACGGTGCCAGCCCCCACATAATTGGTGGCACTAGCGATCTTCAGCGCATAGCCGCACAGTTCTTCGCGCTTGGCGTCGTCCAGATATGGTGCGGGCGCGCGTTCTACCACCTTCTGATTGCGCCGCTGGATGGAGCAGTCACGCTCGAACAGGTGCACCACATTGCCGTGCTTGTCGCCCAGCACCTGCACCTCGACATGGCGGGCGCGCTCGACCAGCTTTTCAAGATAAACTTCGTCCTTGCCGAAGGCGGCCCTTGCTTCGCGCTTGGCCTCCGTCACCTCGCGCTTAAGGTCCTCGGCCCTGCGAATGACGCGCATGCCACGACCGCCGCCGCCCCAGGAGGCCTTAAGCATGAGGGGAAAGCCGATCTCCCCGGCCATGCGGGCCACCTCATCCATATCGTCCGGCAAGGGTGGCGTGGCCGGCACGACAGGCACGCCGACGTCGACGGCCAGGTTGCGCGCCGCCACCTTGTTGCCTAGCCTGCGCATGGTCTCGGGGCTGGGGCCGATGAAAAGGATGCCGTTTTGGGCGCACGCCTCGGCGAATTCAGGGCTTTCCGAAAGCAGGCCATAGCCTGGGTGAATGGCGTCGGCACCTGAGAGTTTCGCGACGCGAATCACCTCGTCGATCGAGAGATAGCTCTCGATCGGGCCGAGGTCGCGCTCCAGATGTGGGCCGCGCCCGACCTGATAGGATTCATCCGCCTTGAAGCGGTGCAGCGAATATTTGTCCTCCTCCGCCCAGATGGCGACCGTCTTGATGCCGAGCTCATTTGCGGCCCGGAAAACACGGATGGCGATCTCCGATCGGTTTGCGACGAGAAGCTTCTTTATCTGCACAGGCATGCTCCGGCTGAAGGGCGGGGCCATGGCGTGAACCGCGCTCGGCCACCAGAACTGCCGGGGTCAGGCGCGGGGATTTCGGCCCCCGCCACCTGATACAATGCGGCCCACCCGGGCGCAAATGGTGCATGCGTCAAAATGTACAAACGGCCCGGCATCATGCCATGCCGGGCCGTTATTGAAGCGTCGAGCCTAAGAATTACTGCTCAAGGTAGTCGTACTTGCCGTCACGCCACTCGTAGAAGACGTAGCCCGGCAGGTTGACGTCACCCGTCTCGTTGAATTCCAGCTCGCCAAGAACGGTCTGAAAGGTGCCCTCGTTGAGAGCCTTCACGACGGCGTCGAAATCGGTGCTGCCAGCCGCCTCGACCGCCTGCGCCCACGCCTGGACCGAGGCATAGGTATAGAGCGCATATCCTTCGGCCGTCCTGCCCGCTGCCAGGAGCTTGTCAACCACCGGTTTGGCGATCTCATTCTTGCGCGGGTCAGGTGAGAAGGTCATCAGCGTGCCCTCGCCGGCCTCGCCCGTGATGGCCCAATATTCATCCGTCACCAGCGCGTCGCCGGACACCAGGATCGTGTCCATGCCCTGCTCGCGCATCTGGCGCATGATAAGGCCGGCTTCCGTGTGGTAGCCGCCCACATAGAGAACGTCGATTCCTTCCTGCTTCAGCTTGGAAACGAGGGCGGTGTAGTCCTTTTCGCCCGCCGTATAGGCCTCATAGAGAGCCGGCGTGCCGCCCGCAGCCTCATAAACCGCCATGGTGGCATCCGCCAGACCCTTGCCGTAGGCGGTCTTGTCGTGAATGAACGCGATCTTCGCGTCGGGGAAGTTCTCCGCCAGGAACCTGCCCGCGACATCGCCCTGCTGGTCATCGCGGCCGCAGGTGCGGAAAATTCCGGGGCCGGGACGCTCTTCGGTAAAGGCCGGGTTCGTCGAAGCCGGCGAAATCTGAATAATCTCCTCGTCGGCGTAGACATTCGAGGCAGGGATCGAGGAGCCGGAGCAGAAATGGCCAGCAACGAACACCACGCCTTCGCCCGCGAACTGGTTGGCAACCGCCACCGCCTGCCGCGGGTCGCACGCATCGTCACCCACCACCAGGCGGAGCTGTTCACCCAACACGCCGCCGGCGGCATTGATGTCTTCAACCGCCTGCTCGGCCCCGGCCTGCATCTGCGCACCGAAAGAGGCGTATTGCCCGGTCATCGGGCCCGCCGTTGCGATGACGATTTCCGCCCATGCCGAACCGGTCATTACCAGGCTCAGCGCGGCACCGGCCAACAGTGTCTTCTTCATGACTTCTCCCTAAACACCAGAGGTTCCACCGCGTTCCGGAAATGGTGTTCTGCTTTCCGGTTACGCCAGCGCGGGATTTTTCCCGCTTAGGCGGCATGAAAGCCTAAATCTGGAATAAAATAAAGGCTTGTGCCGCATATCGGTAAACGGGGTCATCCCCGTGCTTTCCATCCCAGAAGCCCCGCTCTCGCATAGAGAAAGCTGTACTGAGTCGCCATCTGCCGGGCGCGCGTGATCCGGTTGCCCAGGAAGGCGATCACCAGCAGCACCCCGAAATCGACCACATAATAATGGAGCGACAGGAGCGTCCCCCTGAACAGCGCGAAGTGGATAAAGCGCGTCGCCGCAGCCAAAAGGATGATGTAGTAGACCAGCTGCAGGTTCGACTGCCAAGCGCGGGCAACGGCCCGCCCGGTCAGATAAGCGGCGCCTCCCGCCAGAATGGCTGTAACGAGCAGGAATTCCCACCAGGAAACTTCCCAAAACAGCGCATTCGCCTTCTCCATCAGTGCCTCCCGCCTTCCAGATAGGCCGCCCGTACTTCCTCGCGTTTCAGCAATTCCATTCCCGTTCCGCTCATTGTGATGTTGCCGTTGACCATCACATAGCCGCGATGGGCGAGCTTCAGGGCGTGGAAAGCGTTCTGCTCCACCAGGAACACGGTCAGCCCTTCATTCTCGTTGAGCTCACGGATGGCATCGAAGATCTGCTTGACGACTAGAGGCGCCAGGCCGAGCGACGGCTCGTCTAGGAGAAGAAGCTTCGGCCGGCTCATCAGCGCCCGTCCGATGGCCAGCATCTGCTGTTCGCCGCCCGACAGGGTGCCGCCGCGCTGATGCAGCCTCTCCTTGAGCCGGGGGAACAGATCGAAGACTCGCTTCAGATTGTCTTCGAAATATTTCGGGTCGATGAGCGCAGCCCCCATCTGGAGGTTTTCCATAACGGTCATGCGCGGGAAAATGCGCCTGCCCTCCGGAGACTGCGCGATGCCGAGCCGCATGATCTCGTGCGTCGGCATCTGCGTGATGTCCGTGCCGTCGTAGACGATCCGCCCGCGGCGGGCCTGCGGACTGCCGCAGATGGTCATCATCAGGGTCGACTTGCCTGCGCCGTTGGCACCGATCATAGCGACGATCTCGCCGCGGCGGACCTCCAGATCCACGCCGCGCAGAGCAACGATCTTGCCGTAATAGGTTTCGACGCCGCTGACCGAGAGCAGGGTTTCGGCCTCGCTCATTTGTCGCCTCCCCTGTTTTCGCCCTTCGCGTCAGGCTGTAGCGAGCCGACCGCCACCTCGCCGATGGTCTCGACCACGTCCTCCAGCACCTCCGGCACGTCGATATCCTCTTCCTCCTCGACGCCGAGATAGGCGGCGATGACCTTGGGGTCGGTCTTCACGCTCTCGGCATCGCCGTCAGAAATCTTGACGCCGTAATCCAGCACGATGATGTGGTCTGAAATCTCCATGACCACGCCCATATCGTGCTCGATGAGGAGCACCGATGTCTTGTGCTCGTCACGGATGAACTTAAGGAGGGCATTGAGATCGGCCGATTCACGCGGATTGAGGCCGGCCGCGGGCTCGTCAAGGCACAGAAGGTGCGGATCTGTGCACATCGCGCGGGCGATCTCCAACCGGCGCTGCGCCCCATAGGGCAGATCAGCCGCGGGATCGTCGGCGCGATCCACCAGCTGCGTCCGCTCCAGCCAATAGACCGCCTTGTCGATCGCCTCCCTTTCCGACTTGCGATAGCTCGGCAGTCCCAGAATTCCGCCGAAGGTGAAGCCGGAAGCCACCACAAGCGGGTTGTGCTGGGCGACCAGCAGGTTCTCGAGCACCGTCATGCCGCCGAACAGGCGGATGTTCTGGAAGGTGCGGGCCACCCTGGCCTTGCTGGCGATTTCGTAGTCGGGCATCCGTTCCAGAAGGAACACTCCGGAATCGCCCTCCTTCTTCCAGCGTAGGCCGCTGTCGGTCAGCTGACGCACCGTCTCGTCCTGCCGCCCGGCGCCGTGCCGCATCACGATGCGGCCCTCCGTCGGCTTGTAGAAGCCGGTGACGCAGTTGAATACGGTGGTTTTGCCCGCCCCATTCGGACCGATGAGCGCGGTGATGTCACCGCGGCCGACATCGAAGGACACGTCCCCCACCGCCACGAGGCCGCCAAAGCGCATAGTCAGGCGCTCGACCGAAAGGATTGGATCAGCTTGCCAGCGCGGAGTGGCTGCGCCGGCGGAAAGTTTCGGTTCCGTCGTCATCAGTGGCCCTCACCCTGCGCGACCATATCGGCGCCAATTCGCTTCTTCTCCTTCAGCACGGCCGAAGGCTCGCGCGTGGCGACCAGTCCCCGCGGCTTCCAGACCATGATGAACACCATCGCCAGACCGAAAATCAGCATGCGGTACCGCACCGGGTCGAAATCCGGGCCGAAGATGTAGGTGAGAAAGTCGAGATTGCGCAGCAGCTCCATGCCGCCGATCATCACCACAGCGGCCACCACGACGCCGATCTGCGAGCCGAGCCCGCCCAGCACCACGATCGCCAGGATGATCGCCGATTCCAGGAAGGTGAAGCTTTCAGGCGAGATGAAGCCCTGCCGCGTGGCGAAGAACGACCCCGCAAAGCCGCCGAACATCGCGCCGATGGCGAACGCCGTCAGCTTTGTGTTGCGGGTATTGATGCCAAGCGACCGGCAGGCGATCTCGTCCTCGCGCATGGCTTCCCAGGCGCGCCCGATCGGCAGCTTCCTTAAGCGGATGGTCACTAGGTTCGTGATCAGTGCCAAAAGGAGGATGATGTAATAAAGGTAGATGAAGCGCTGGATCGGATCGTACTCGAAGCCGAAGAACGCTGCCATCCCGTCGTCCCCGCGCGACAGCTCTAAGCCGAAGAAGGTCGGCTTCGGAATGCCCGAAATGCCGTTCGGCCCGCCGGTGAACTCATACCAATTGAGCAGCACGACGCGGATGATCTCACCGAAGGCAAGGGTGACGATGGCCAGATAATCGCCGCGCAGCCGCAACACCGGGAAGCCCAGAATAATGCCCCACATGGCGGCCAGCAGCCCCGCGAGCGGCAGAGCCGTCCAGAAGCCGATGAACTCGAAATGCGTCGCCAGAAGCGCGAAGGAGTAGGCCCCGACGGCGTAGAAGGCGACGTAACCCAGATCGAGCAGCCCGGCGAGCCCGACGACGATGTTCAGCCCCCAACCCAGCATGACGTAGGTCATGATGAGGATGGCCAGGTCGATGATCTGCCTGTCGCGCGAGGAGAAGAAGGTGGTCACGACGAACGGCAGCACCAGCGCGAAGACGAGCAGCGCCCGCGTGAGCCACTTGCCCAATCCGGGAACCGCATCGCTGAGGCCTGTCAGGCGCGCGCCAATGGTCTTCGTGACAGGCTTCGACGTTCTGAAGACGAACAGATTGAGCGCCAGCCTGCCAACGAACACGACGAGGATGGAAACGATCCAGGCGCCCCAGCGCGCCCTCAGATCTAGCCCTCCGGGAGCAATGTCGGCCCTAAGGCCGATGAAGAAGAAACCGAGGACGCCTGCAAGAAAGGCGGCGAGTGCGGCATCGCGCAGCGAGCCTGCCAGCCCGCCCTCACCTGCGCCCGACCGGGCACCGCCCGGAGCGGCCGCGCGGCCCTGCGCGCCCATGGGCTTCTGAACGGATGCGGGGATGCTTGCTTCGGGGCTAGCCATCACACCTTCTCCACTTCAGGTTTACCGAGGAGGCCGGAGGGCAGGAAGATGAGAACGATGGCGAGGATCGAGAAGGCGGCCACATCCTTGTATTCGACCGAGAAGTAGCCGGACCAGAAGACCTCGATCAGACCGATCAGCAGCCCGCCGAGCATGGCGCCCGGAAGCGAGCCGATACCGCCGAGCACTGCGGCGGTGAACGCCTTAATGCCCGCCAGAAACCCGATGTAGAAATCGATCACTCCGTACAGGAGCAGGAACATGAATCCCGCCACGGCGGCAAGCGCCGCACCCATGACGAAGGTGAGCGAAATGGTACGGTCCACGTCAACGCCGAGAAGCGCGGCCATCTTGCGGTCCTGCTCGCAGGCGCGCTGGGCGCGGCCCAAAGGGGTGCGCGTGATCAGCAGCGTAAACACCGTCATCAGGACGAGCGTGGTCACGATGATGATGATCTGCATGTAGGAGAGCCGCACCACGATGTCGCCGACCTGGGTCGAGCCTTCCATCAGCGTGATGCCGCCCTGAATCTGCGGCGGCAGCGGCTTCACGCGCGCGCCCTGCGTGATCTGAACGAAGTTCTGGAGCACAATGGACATGCCGATCGCCGTGATCAGCGGTGCCAGTCGGAACGAGCCCCGGAGCGGCCGATAGGCGAGACGTTCCACCGTCCATCCCCAGGCCGAGGTGAACAGCATCGCGACAATGAGGACGATGAGCAGCACCACCGGCAGGAAGGCGAAACCCAAAACAGTGGTAAGCGCTAAAAACACGGCCAGCGATATGAACGCGCCGATCATAAAAATATCGCCGTGTGCGAAATTGATCATGCCAATGATGCCGTACACCATCGTATAGCCAATGGCGATCAGGCCATAGATGGAGCCCAGCGTCAGCCCGTTGATAAGCTGCTGGAGGAAATAGTCCATATTATATAACACTCCCCACGGACGTCGCCTTGGCGGCGCGCCCTTGTTGTTGCTTCCCCCTGACCGGTCGTAGCGGCGGGTAAGCCCCGCCATCCGCCAGCCTTATTCTACCGCTTCCTCCCCAAGGTTTGCAGGTGCGGAAGCTAGCATCCGCACTCTGCAATGTCCTTGCCTTAAAAACCAGATTTTTCGGGCGCATTCGAAGAAATTTTTTAACATCCCCGTCACCGCGCCATAATCTTGCAAACAGCCCCCGCGCAACATGGCGGTCTACCGCACCGTAAAACCGTGCGCAAAGGGATCGCGATCGTCGATAAAGATGGTGTTGAGGCCGGTCACGCGCGCCCAGCCGCCGATGGAGGGAATGATAGCGGGGCGGCCCGCCACCTGCACCTCCCGTTCCACGCGGCCATGGAAAAGCGAACCGATGATGGATTCGTGCACAAAGGGATCCCCCGCCTTCAGCTTGCCCTTGGCATGAAGCTGCGCCATGCGCGCGGAGGTTCCCGTACCGCAGGGCGAACGGTCTATAGCCTTTTCGCCGTAGAAGACGGCGTTGCGGCCGTGCGCCTCCGGCTTTGTCGGCGCGCCGGTCCAGAGAATATGGGTGAGCCCGCGGATCGAGTGCTGCTCAGGGTGGACGAATTCCTGCACCGCGTTCAGCCGCTCGCGCAGGACCAGGCTCCAGCGCACCAGATCGGCGGCGCTGTGATCGGCCATGTCGCGATAGTTATCCTGCGGCTCGATGATGGCATAGAAATTGCCGCCATAGGCGACATCCACCTTTAGCGGTCCGAGCCCGGGACATTCCACCTCAAGGTCGGTCGCATAGAGGAAGGACGGAATGTTGGTCAGACGCACTTCCTCCACATAGTCGCCCTCCTGCCGGTACTCGGCCGTGACCAGGCCCGCTGGCGTGTCGAGGCGCAGCACGCCCGGCGTGCTTGGCCGCACAAGCCCGTGCTCAATGGCGAATGTCACCGTGCCGATGGTGCCGTGGCCGCACATGGGCAGGCATCCGCTGGTCTCGATGTAGAGGACGCCGATGTCGCAATCCTCTCGCGTCGCCGGATAGAGGAGAGAGCCCGACATCATGTCGTGGCCGCGCGGCTCGAACATAAGCCCGCGGCGGATCCAGTCATACTCGGCCAGGAAGTGGGCGCGCCGTTCGAGCATGGTATTGCCCGACAGCTTCGGCCCGCCGCCGGCGATCAGCCGCACGGGATTTCCGCAGGTGTGCCCGTCGATGCAGAAGAAGGCGTGTCTCATGGTCAGTCTCCGCGAAAGCGTCCGGGGCGAAAGGGTTTCAGATCGATCGGCGGCGCCCGATCCTGCACGAGATCGCGCACCAGGCGGCCAGCGGCCGCCGCTTGGGTGAGTCCCAGGTGGCCGTGGCCGAAGGCATAGATAGCGCGAGGGTCGTTCCGGGCACGCCCGATCACCGGCAGCGAATCGGGCAGCGAGGGCCGGTATCCCATCCAATGGCGCCCGCCCTCGGTCTTCAGGCCCGGAAGGAAACGGGCGGCCTTCTCCAGCATGGCGCGCGAGCGGGCATAATTGGGCGGCCGCTTCAAGCCGCCAAGCTCAACGGCCCCGCCGACGCGAAGCCCCGTTTCCAGCGGCGTGATGACGAAGCCATGACGCGGGAAAATGAGCTGCCGCTTCACGTCAAAGGCGCCGAGCGGCAGGGTGGTGTTGTAGCCCCGCTCCGTCTCGAGTGGCACACGATCACCGAACGCGGCCGCGAACCGCCGCGACCACGCGCCGGCCGCTATGACGAGAAAAGTGCAGGCGAACCTTTCACCGCTGGCGAGGTGAATGGCAATCTCGCCAGCCTCCCGCCGCACGGCGGTCACCTCCGCCGGCATGAAGCGCGCGCCGTGGGTTTCCGCATGCGTCCATACCGCCTGGCCCATGCGCTGCGGGTCGGACACCGTCTTCCACACCGGCACGAAGGTTGCCCGCACGAAGCGATCGGACAGGCCCGGCTGGTATTCGGCAATCTCATGCTTTTCCAGGTGCCGGAAGGGGATGTGAAAGCGCCGGCGCAGCTTCCAGCCTTCCTGCGCGGCCTCAAACTCGGCCTCGCTCTCGTAGAGTTCGAGACAGCCATCCTCTCGCAGCATGTGCCGGGCACCCATGCGCGCAATGAGCCCCATCCATTCGCGCTCAGCAAGCGTCATCATTGAAGCTTGCGCAGCAACAGCGGATTCGAAGGCGGACGGCCGCCCGGCCCGCCAGAAACGCCAGAGCCACGGCAGGAGGCGCGGCAAATAGGCCGGAGGAACGGCGAGCGGTCCAAGCGGATCGCCCAGCCAGCGGGGCACCTCCGATAGCACGTCCTTGTGGGCCAGCGGCAAGATGTCCGAAAAGGCAAACGCCCCGGCATTGCCGGAGCTCGTTTCCTCACAGATGCCGGACCGGTCCAGCACCAACACGTCGCGGCCCGCCTCGGCAAGGTAGGCCGCTGCGGCAATACCGATGATCCCGCCGCCGATGATGGCGACTTCGGCACCTTGCGCCACATTCCTCCCCGCCACCGAATGCTCCCGTCAAACCAAGGGAAGTTTCGGCCGGCTGGCGATCGCGTCCCTGATGATCTTCTCCACATGCGCTCGCAGCTCTCCCGCGAGCGGCTGGCGCGGCAGGCGCACACGGTCGTTGGAGCCGATCTCGATCACCTCGGCCAGCTTTATGTTCTGCACAAGATAGGTCGAAACGTCCAGATCGAGCAGCGGCCGAAACCAGCGGTGGATCGCGCGCGCCTCCTCCCAGCGGCCGGCCTTCATCAGCCGGTATATGGCCACCGTCTCGCGCGGAAAAGCCGTCACGAGACCCGCCACCCAGCCGACTGCGCCCGCGGCAAGCGCCTCGAAGGCCATGTTGTCGACGCCGGTCAGCACCGCGAAGCGGTTGCCGAAGGCATTGATGATTTCGGTGGTACGGCGGATGTCGCCGCAGGATTCCTTGACCGCGACGAACAGGTCGTCCTTTGCTAGCTCCTCCATGATCGGCACGGTGACATCGACACGGTAAGCAAGACGGTTGGAGTAGACCATAATCGGCAAGCCGCCTGCCTGCGCCACCGCCTTCAGGGTGTCAACGGTCTCACGCTCGTTCGTGTGATAGACCAGACTCGGCACCACCATCAGCCCATCGACCCCGGCATCGGCCGCCCGCCGGGCAAGGGACGTCGCATCGCGCGTCGTCGCCTCGTTGATGGTGAGCAGCACCGGCTTCTTACCGGCAACGGAGCGTGCCGTCTTGAGCACGGCCAGCTTTTCATCATGGGACAGCATCGGCCCCTCGCCCAGCGACCCGCAGACAATCAGCCCATCGCAGCCCGCCTCTATCAGCAGTCCGAAGCAGCGCTCCATCTCCGCATGGTCGAGCGTGTCTTCGGTCGTAAATTTCGTGGTAACCGCCGGTAAGATGCCGCTCCACATCACTAAATCTCCTATGATATATTAGAGTGTTTATGACGCTCAGGCTCGTCTTCTGTCAATCGAGCAACGGTTGTGATATATCAGTGATACATCAACTTGGGGGCCAGATGAAGGGTGTTTCCAAAGCGTCCCAACCTGCGGCAGTACGCGCCTACCATATGCTGGAGCGTATGGTGGTCACGCTCGATCTGCCGCCCGGGGCGATCACCACCGAAGGTGCCCTGATTGAAAAGATCCGTCTCGGCCGCACGCCGGTGCGCGAAGCCATACAGCGCCTTGCCTGGGAAGGGCTGATCGAAATACGCCCCCGAGCCGGGCTCGTGATCGCGCCTTTAGACCGGGCCGACTGGCCGAAGGTGATCGACGCAAGGGAAGGTGTGGAAATTTTGCTGGCGCGCTCGGCGGCCCGATTCGCGACCGGCCCGATTGCCCGCCGCTTCCGCGAAGCGGCCATACGGATGGAACAGGCGGTGGTGAAAAACAGCCCGCTTGCCTTTCTCGATGCGGACAAGCTTCTGGACGAAACCCTGGCCGAGGCAGCGGACAATCCCTTTGCCGCTCGGCTCGCCGCACCTCTTCAGACCCACAGCCGCCGTTTCTGGTTCCGCTATCACGCGGGCTCAGGTCTCGCCCTCGCGGCTGAACAGCATGTCCGCCTCATCCGCGCCATCCTGGAGCTGGATGCCGAAAGCGCTGCACGCGAGGCGGGCGCCCTAATGAGGCTCCTCAAGGATTATGCCGAGGCTGCCGCCCGCGCTTAAGGCGCTATTCCACGAAACCGGACAACGGTTTTCTGTCCGGAACCGTGTAAAAAACAATCCGTCCATCGCCAAAATCCGGCTAGACTCCCTCGCCCACCAGCTCCGCGAAGGTATCGTCCCAACCGTCGCCGGCGGCCACGATGCAGCTTGTCCCATTGGTGTCGGTGGTAAGAATGGTCCAGGTGCCTTGCTCGGACGCAAACACTTCCATGACCGCCTGCTCTCCGAGGAGACCGACGGCCTTCTGCCTCTCGTTGAACTGATTTCCAAGCTGAGCGATCAAATCATCGCGAGGCGCGCACACATTGCTCTGAGTGGTCGCGCGTTCCGCGCCGGTGAAAAGCAGAATGGCGGCAAGCGCCGTCAGGCCGAGAACGGCTCTCTTGGGCTTTCTCATCTGTCTGCCTCCTGCCGCCGCTCACGCCGGGAGGAGGGCCATGTGCGACGGCGTCGTGGGTTTCGCGTCTTGTACGCGCGTTGTCGAATTGGATAACGGACGGGGAGGCGAAGCTGTTCCATCCGATGTCCCAAATCGCAGGTGCGCGAGCTACACGGTTCATTGACTTCTACGGCTATATAGGAATATTATCCTAAGAAATGCTGTCGCCGATTCTGTCACCTCTGTTCCTGCTTTCCGGGATCGCCGCCCTCGTGGCCGGCGCCCCATGCGTTCTGGCAAGAGACATGCTTCCCGGTCCGGTGGAAGCGGAGGTCGTGCGGGTGATCGACGGCGACACCTTCGTGGCCACGGCTCATATCTGGCCGGGACAGACGATCACGGTGAGTGTCCGCATTCGCGGCGTGGACGCGCCAGAGGTGAAAAGCCGCTGCGCCGCCGAGAAAGCGGCCGCGCAGATGTCACGCGCCGCGCTCGAAGCACTCATTGGCGGCGGAACGGTAAAGATCCGCAATATCAGCGGCGACAAGTATTTTGGACGGGTTCTGGCCGATGTGACGACAGCTGAGGAAGAGCCCGTGGCTGAGAGCCTGCTCGCCCGCGCGCTGGTGCGGCCCTATGATGGCGGGCAGCGCGTGAGCTACTGCCGCTGATACACTCTCCGACCAAAGCCGCCCAGACAGGACGCGCGGCCTAATGAACGTTGGTTTTCGACAGCAGATTGAGAATCAGCACGCCGGCGATGATCAGGCCCATCCCGATAAAGCCGGCGAGATCGGGCCGCTGGCCGTAGACCACCCAGGCGGCGATGGCGATCAGCACGATCCCGCCGCCCGACCAGATGGCATAGGCGATGCCCACGGGTACGCGATCCAGAACCTGCGATAGGAGCAGAAAAGCCAGGCCGTAGCCGAGAGCAACAATCAGCGTCGGGCCGGGACGGGTAAAGCCCTCCGAGGCCTTCATCGCGCTGGTTCCGATCACCTCGAAGATGATCGCAAGCGCCAAGGTCACATAGGCAGGCATAAGAGCGACCATCCGCTTGCTGCTCCCCCACGACCAGAACCGCTGGCTGCCACTATGGCTAGTGCCTGAGGCATCGCCGGCCCGAGACAGGCGGGCAGGTTACTCCTGCCCGTCCTCATCACGATTGGACTTCAAGGAAGAGAGCTTCGCGAAAACCGCGTCGGCGTCGAGCTCCTTCTCTTCCTGCTCCTCGCCTCCCGCATTCTCATCGACCGGCAGCTTTTCCGTCTCGCTCGCAGGCAGCAGAGTATCACCGGAAGGAGGCGGAGGCGGCGCATGGCGGGCCGCACGACTCACCTCCATGTCCAGATCAATCTGCGAGCAGAGCCCGAGGGTCACCGGGTCCATCGGCACCAGATTGGCCGAATTCCAGTGAGTGCGGTTGCGGATCTGCTCGATGGTCGATTTCGTCGTGCCGACGAGCCGCGAAATCTGCGCATCCTTCAACTCCGGATGGTTGCGCACGAGCCAGAGAATGGCGTTCGGACGGTCCTGCCGCTTGGACAGAGGGGTGTAGCGCGGACCCTTTCGCCGGGTCTCAGGCACGCGCACCTTCGGCTCCGAAAGCTTCAGCCGGTAGTTCGGATCCGCCTCGCCGCGCGCGATCTCTTCGCGGGTCAACTGCCCGGTGATCACCGGGTCCATGCCCTTAATGCCCTGGGCGGCGTCGCCGTCGGCAATTGCACGCACCTCCAGCGGGTGGAGCTTGCAGAACTCGGCGATCTGATCGAAGGTCAGCGCCGTGTTGTCCACCAGCCAAACGGCAGTTGCCTTGGGCATAAGAAGCGTGTGGGCCATTGCGAAATAATCCTGTTCTCGCCCGCGTTCCCCGGCGCGGGCGGTGGTAAGAACCACCAATGTTAGGGATGGGCGCTATATAGTTCCATTCAGCCCACGAGGCAAGAAAACTGTCGGCTTGTCCGGACAAAAACCCCAACCACCTTCATCAACCAATTGCAAGGCTTATTAGAACCAAGCCGCTTGGATATAGGGGCGGTCTGGCAAGATGTTCCCTGCCGAGCCGCCCCTGACGGCATGTTTGTCTACTGGCGCACCACATAGACGATGCGGCGTGTCTCAGGCTCGACCAGCACCGGCTGACCGTTCACATAAACGTACCGGTACTCATAATCGGGAATTTCGCGCACCTCCACCGTCTCAGGCAGCGCCGCGCCGACGACGACCTCGCCTTCCAGATAGACCGGCTCGACACGGTTGGTCTCGACATAGGACACCACCTCCTGCGGAGGGGTGATCATATCGGCCGCGCCGCCGGCCACGGCACCTACGCCCGCACCGATGGCCGCGCCTGCGGGGCCGCCTATGATGGCGCCCGCCACCGCGCCGGAGGTGGCGCCGGCCAATGCGCCGTCCGCATCCGTATCGGTGCTGGCGGTCGTTTCATAGGTGACGGTTGGCACCGCTTCGACCGGGCGCTCGGTTAGCACGATAGTCTCGCTTCCGATCGTTGCGGCCAGATAATCCGAATAGGCCCAGCCTTCGATGCCAGCGTGGCTGACCTGGCACCATTTGCTGCCTTCGAGACAGCCCTGAATGGTCGTCTCCTGCGAACTCTCGATCAGCCCGACCACCGGATATTGTGGTCCCGGACCAGAACGGATGTTGAGATCTGTCGTCGCCATGGCGGTGACCTGCGCGGCTGCAAGGCCGGTGAACGAAACCAGCGCAAGAGCAGCAACAGCACCTTTCAACGCGAACGCCTTCATGTCTAATCTCCTCAGTTTCTTTCGAATCGCGGGAGAAACCAAAGAGGTACTTCTTTCGTTCCAAGGCTACTGTCTTACCTTTTTTCAACCTCTTGTCTGCAAACGTGACAGCGACCCCAATGACTGGCAGACTTGCGGCGGATTTGAAGCCATCCTTCAAGGAGTATTGCATGAAACCCGAATATCGGGCGCCGCAGCTTGCGGCAGCCATATTCGCCGTTCTTTCCATGGCAGGTTCGGCCCTCGCCGCCCCATGCGGCAGCGATGCGGGCGGCTTTGAGAGTTGGAAGGCGCGCTTCATCCAGGAGGCGGCGGCAAACGGCGTGGGGCCACGGGCACTGGATGCCCTGTCACGCACCACCTACGCCCGCAAGACCATCGCCGCCGACCGCGGGCAGAAGAGCTTCAAGCTGACGCTCGACAGCTTCATGAAGAAGCGCGGCGCCAACGCCATCATCTCGCGCGGCAAGAGCATGAAGAAACGCCACGCCGCGCTGCTGGCTACCATCGAGGCGCGCTATGGCGTGCCGCCCGGTCCGCTCCTTGCGATCTGGGGAATGGAGACCGGCTTTGGAGGATTTCTGGGCAATCAGCACATCCTATCGGCCGTCGCCACGCTCGCCTATGACTGCCGCCGGACGGAATTCTTCACGGGGCATCTTTATGCCGCCCTCGAACTCGTCGATCGCGGCATGCTGGACCCCTCCGCCATGGGTGCGGCCCATGGCGAGATCGGCCAAACGCAGTTCCTGCCGGGCAACGCACTCAGATATGGCGCGGACGGAGACGGGGACGGGCGGATCGACATGATCGGCTCCGTCGCCGACGCGCTGGCATCCACCGCGAATTTCTTGAGGGCGCACGGCTGGATTCCCGGTGCAGGTTACCAGCCCGGCGAGCCCAATTTCGCCGCTCTCCAGGGCTGGAACGCGGCCAGCGTCTATCAGCAGGCGATTGCCATCATCGGCCGCGAAATCGACAGGTAAGGGTCAGCCTTTCCGCCGCCTCGCCGCCAGCGTCCGGAGCCGCAGGGCGTTGAGCCGGATGAAGCCCTCCGCGTCCTTCTGGTCGTAGGCACCGCGGTCGTCCTCGAAGGTGACGAGCGCGTCCGAATAGAGCGACTTGTCGGAGCGGCGACCGGTGACGACCACATTGCCCTTGTAGAGCTTTAGCCGCACTTCGCCCTCGACGTCCTCCTGGCTCTTGTCGATGAGCGCCTGCAGCATCTCCCGCTCCGGCGAGAACCAGAAGCCGTTGTAGATGAGCTCGGCATAGCGCGGCATCAGCTCATCCTTCAGATGCGCCGCGCCGCGGTCGAGCGTGATCGATTCGATCGCCCGATGAGCGACGAGAAGAATGGTACCGCCCGGCGTTTCATAAACACCACGCGACTTCATGCCCACAAAGCGGTTCTCCACCAGATCGACGCGGCCAATGCCGTTGTCCCGGCCGAGATCATTGAGCGCCGCAAGAAGCGTAGCGGGCGACCTCGGCTCGCCGTTCAGCGACACGGCGTCGCCCCGCTTGAAGCCGATGGTGATTTCCGTGACGCGGTCGGGCGCATCCATGGGCGAGACGGTGCGCTGGTGCACATATTCGGGTGGCTCCGCCCACGGGTCCTCCAGCACCTTGCCCTCAGAAGAGGAGTGAAGCAGGTTGGCGTCCACTGAGAAGGGGGCCTCGCCCTGCTTGTCCTTAGGCACCGGTATCTGGTGCTCGCGGGCGAAGTTCAGAAGGTCCGTCCGCGACTTGAAGGACCAGTCGCGCCAGGGCGCAATCACCTTGATGTCAGGATTGAGCGCATAGGCGGAAAGCTCGAAGCGCACCTGATCGTTGCCCTTGCCGGTGGCGCCGTGCGCAATAGCATCGGCCCCCGTTTCGGCTGCGATTTCCACCAGCCTTTTTGCGATCAGCGGGCGGGCGATGGAGGTGCCGAGCAGATAGACGCCCTCATAGAGCGCGTTGGCGCGGAACATCGGGAAGACGAAGTCGCGCACGAACTCCTCGCGCAGATCCTCGATATAGATCTCCTTGATGCCAAGCATCTCGGCCTTCTTGCGCGCGGGTTCCAGCTCCTCACCTTGGCCGAGATCGGCGGTGAAGGTCACCACCTCCGCACCTAGTTCCGTCTGCAGCCATTTCAGGATGATCGAAGTGTCGAGGCCGCCCGAGTAGGCCAGAACGACCTTTTTCACGTCACTGTGCTTCGCCATGGTCTTTTCCGGTGAGAGGGGGAATGAATTCAACGCCCGCGCGCGGGCGCAACTATTAGCAGGAAAAGACGCATGGGCAAGGCCGTTCACGGCATCCGTCCACGCGTATGCGGCTGAGGCTGCCGCCCTTCGATCGGAGACTCTAAGTCAAGCCACCAACTCCGGCCGCAGCCGCTCGCCGACGCGCATCAGGCCACAGATCAATGATTGCAGGCGTCTACCAGGGCCTTCACCCGCTCGCTCTGGCCGAGAATCTCCGCCGCACGCCTGCGGCACCCCGCTTCGCCGCCCTCAGGGTCCTCTATGAGGGGCTTTATCGTTTCGACAAGCTGCCCGCACCCGCACACATTCGCATGATCGACCGCTGAGCGCAGCGCTTCAAGCGCCTGTTCCAGCGCCGGCACACAGGCAGCGGATTCATCGTGGAGCGCGTAGCGCGCGCCGTAATAGGCGTTCAGCGCAGGCAGACAGTGACGGTCCGCCAGACTTGGCACGGAGTCCAGAAAGCACGCAGCCAAGCAAAAAGTTGAAACTGCAAGTCCAGTTTTAGAAAACCCCAAGTCCTGCCTCTCGCCCCATCAGGAAAATATTACTATCACATAAATGTGTTCTTCCCGCGATGGATGTATTGCATGTTGCAACTTGTAGAACAAAAGTCTAGTCTTCCAATGTTGTGAGGACAACACATCATCGTGATCTTCCATCGGGAGGGCTCGTCATGGCGGGCGCGATGATCGGGAGGAGGCAACATGCAAACCTACGGACCCTACGATCCGTCGGTCGATTACGTGCCGGGTCCGGCACCACGACCGAAATACACCGGCCGTGCGAATGAGGCCGGTGGAGCGGAAACGCCGTCATGGCGGCCGCTGCACATGTCCCGGCGCAATTTCCTGCGCGGCGTCGCCTGTTCAGGCGTCGTGATCGGCGGCTCGTCCTACCTGTTCTCCGGAACGACACCCGCCCGGGCCGACACACGCGCCGTCGAGCGGCTCGTGCGCCTCACCGTCAACGGGCGAACCCACAGCATCGAGGTCGCGCCGAACGAGACCCTGGCGACCACGCTGCGCTACAGGCTCGGCCTGACCGGCACCAAGATCGGCTGCAACCAGGCC
>ERZ777010.411-NODE-411-length-45950-cov-11.177122_pt1 | contig 45950 bp, 45 predicted proteins | sample MGYA00374963_ERZ777010 | MGnify/ENA primary metagenome ERZ777010 (study PRJEB29309, sample SAMN06268256) | bioreactor metagenome | isolation source: Joint BioEnergy Institute, California, USA | place: USA:Joint BioEnergy Institute, California, USA | collected...
GCCCCGGCGCTGGCTTCGATGTTCGTGCGGCCGGTCGTCACCGGCTCGGCGGGGTCGAAGGGGCGGATGGCGGTCACAACGTCTTCTCCGAGCACATCCCGAACACAGGCCCCCACAGTCGTTCACAGAAGTCGGCGAAGCCGGCGGCCTGGAGGGCGTCGATGGAATCGAGATGGGGCGCCGCCAGCTCGAACGAAGGGTCCCGCTTCCTCTCGTCGCCGAACGCCTCGCCGGCGGCCCGCCTGGCGGCGTACTCGCTCTTGGGCTTGTTGCGGTGCCAGTTGTAGGCCGCCTCGCAGGGGAGCGGCAACGGTCGGCGGTGGCCGTCGACGTAGAGGTCGACGAGGTCGCCGAGCAGCAGCCGCGCCTGTCGGCCCCGGGCGTCGGCGTCGGGCCCCCGCACCGGGCCGATGGTCACGACCTGGTGCCTCTCGGAGTTCTCCTTCTTGCCGATGAGCACCGCCTTCCAGGCGATGTCGGGCCGGATCGCCGTGAGGAACAGCATCTCGGCGTAGCCCTTCAAGCGGCGGGCGCCGTTGATCTTGCTGGGGGTGACGGTGGTGACGTGGCCGAGGTGCGGCTCGGCGTTGACCCTTCCTTCCACCACCACCCCACCGACGTCGACTTCCCCTGCGAAGGGCTGGCGACGGAGTGGGTCGAATCCGATGGCGGTGGCGGCGTCGTAGAGGGTGCGGGCCGCCGCCAAGGCTCGTTCCAGGTCGTCGTCGCCGAGTCGGCCGGGGGGCAGCGAGTCGGCGCCCCGCTCCCGGTCGGCGAGGGCGTCGGCCGGATGGCCGGAGATGAGGCCCTGGAGCAGCCGGTCGGTGAGGCCCCACATGTCGAGGCCCTTGAGGTCCACGGGCAGTGTGTCGTCGGCGATCTCGCCCCGGTCGGGGACCGTGAACCCCAAGCGGGCCCGCACGAACTGGCGAACCGGTTTGCGCAGGAAGGCGACGAGGTCGTCGAGGCGGATGGTCTCCGGCACCTCGTAGTCGGGCCAGGCGGGGGACGCGGGCCGGATGTCGCGGGGACGTTGCTGGGCGGCGACCGCTCCTTCGTACTGCATCCGGTCGAAGCCCCAGGGTCGGCCGGGCACGAGCTCGCCGGGAGCGAAGTTGACGGGGCTGAACGACTGCAGCGGGTGGTGGACCTCGATGGCGGCGCGGCCTTCCCTTCCCACCATCTTCTCGACGGTGTCGAGCAGCTCGGCGACGGGGACGGCGGGCGGGATCTCGGCGTTGGTGAGGTCGTCGCGTCCCGAGTAGGCGACCACCACGTTGTCGCCGGCCGCCATCAGCGCGTCCAGGAGGAGCTGGCGGTCCATGGACCCGGGGTGGACGTCGCCGACGACTTCGTGGTCGGTGAGCAGGTCGTCGCCGTCGATCCGCCCCCGGCGGGGAAAGCGCGCCTCGTCCATGCCGATCAGCGCCACGACCCGGTACGGGACCGAGCGCATCGGCACGAGCGTGCACACGGTGATGTCGCCGGTGCGCATGTGGAGGGCGCTCGGGCGGTCCTCGGTCCATGCCCCCACCGCCTGGCGGGCTTCACCCAGCGTGATCTCGGGGTCGACTCCGCTGTCGGGGAGCGGGAACGTCTCGGCGAGGAGCCGCTCCAGCTGGTGGATCTGCCATTCCTGGCCCCACTCGGGGGACGCCATCATCCGCACCGCGGTGGCGATCGCCCCCGCCCACTCGGAGCGGGGACGCCGCCGGCACAGCAGCTCGCGGACGGCGGTCAGGCGGTCGAGGACCGCCGCCAGCACCGAGGCGGGCGTCAGCTCCTGGCCCTCCACCCCGTCGAGTGGGGCGAGGTCGCCGACGGTTCGCACCGGGTCGTCGGCGTAGAACACGCCGGCGAGGGCGCGGTCGAGGCCCCGCCGCCACGTGCGTTCCTCCCGGTCGACGCCCCAGCGCCGACGATGCTCGCGATCGAGGCCCCAGGCGACTCTGGCGTCGTCGATCATCGTCACCACTGCCCCGGCGATGTCGTCGTCGATGCCGAACCGCTGCTGGACGACCGGCCGGTGGACGAGGTCGCGGACGGCGTCCGCTTCGATCCGTGACCCGGCGATGTCCAACAGGGCGGCGGTGAAGGAGACGAGGGGGTTGGTCGCGGCGGGGGAGCGGTCGGCGATTCGCAGCCTCAGGTCGGGGAGCCCGGCCGAGGTTTCCCGGGGGAACGCTGCCTCGAGGAGGGGAGCGAATGTGGCGAGGTCGGGCGTCATGATGACGACGTCGCGGGGCTCGAGGGTGGGGTCGTCGGCGAGGAGATGGAGGATGGCGTCCCGGACGACCTCTGCCTGGCGGCGGGCGCCGTGGCACACGTGCACCTGGAGCGAGCGGTCCCGGCGCTCTGTCACCTCCGCGGCGAGCTCGGGGTCGAAGGCGGGCGCCCGGTTGTCCTGGACGTCGGACTGGATCCGGCCCAGGAGCGTCGGGGGACGCGGGGGTGGGGCCGCCACCTCGCCGCCGAGCCCGTGGGAGGACAGCACCGCCTGCAACTCCCGGACGTCGCGTCCCCACGCTCGCAGGAGGGGGTGGTCGACGTGGCGGGCCGTGGGGTCGGCGGCCCGTGGCGGGAGGGTGGTGACTTCCGTTTCGGCAACGGCCCGCCACACCGCCGGCGAGGGGTGAAGCACGTAGAGCAAGACGTCTCGCTGCTCGCCGAGGGCGACCAGCACCTGCAGGTCGAGCGGGTCCGTCGATGTCAGCCCGTAGACGGCGACACGCTCCGGGAGACCGGGGTCGGCGTCGCCGCGGCGCAGTGGCTCGAGGGCCTCGGGCAGGAGCTCCGCCAGCGCGCCCACGTCGAGGTGGCGGCGCAGCTCCCGCCACAGAACTGCCTGCCAGCGGGCGTCGGGCGCCAGCGGCTGCCCGTCGGGGCCCACGTCTTCGCCCCGAGCCCACGCCCGGATCATCGCCGGGCGGCGCCGGGCGTACTTGGAGAACAGGCGCCCGACCTTCGTCGCCGCTGTCAGCCGATTGTCCTCCGACCCGCCCAGTTCCTCGTCGATGTAGCGGGCGAGGATCCGCATCCACGGCTCGTGCAGTCGGGCGTCGATGACGTCGAGGAGGTGCGAGACGATCCCCGCCCCGTCCCACGCTCGCACCGACCGGGCCAGCTCGGGCACCGATTCGAGGGCCCGACGGACGACCTGGCCCGGGGAGGGGAACTCGACGTTGGCGCAGATCCCGTCGGTGACGCCTCGTTCGGCGAGCCCGGCGGCGATGCGCTGGGTCAGCCAGCGCTCGATGCCCCGGGACGGCACCGCCACGACCTCGGCATCGAAGAGCCCTCCCACCGGTCGGGCGAGCTGGTCGCAGAGGAGAGCCACCAACGCGTCCGGGTGGGGAGCTACGTGGATTCGGACCGCCACGCCGTCAACCTATCAGGGCCCTACGACGTGTTCGTCGGGCCGTCAGTCCCCTTCGGCGAGGCGGCTGCCTCTCTGGCGGAGCCGGCTCATCTTGTCGCCGATACGCTCTTCGGCTTCGGCTGTCGCTCGCTGGTCCACCTCGAGGCCCAGGCGCAGCCAGGTCCCTTCGGCGGCGCCGGCGGGCAGCTCGGAGCGGGGCACGACGAGCTCGGTCTCGTCTTCTCCCACCAGGAGCACCGCCAGGTCGCCCTCGAACCTGTCCACGACCGCTTTCATCGCCATCTCTCACCTCCTCACCCGGCGCAGGCGATGCCTTGCGCCTTGATGTCGGCGAGTCGTTTCTCGCCGATGCCTTTGATCCGGATCATGCTGTCGACCGACGAAAACGGCCGCAACTGGAGGATCTGGCCGGCCCGTTCCGGGCCGATGTGGATGATGCGCTCCAGCTCCTCGGGCGGGGCGTGGTTGATGTCGACCTGCCAGGGCTCACAGGCACTCGCCGTCTCCTCTTCGTGGGGCGCGGTGGTCGCCGGCGCGGTCGATGTCGTGGTCGATGTGGTGGTCGTGGTGGGAGCAGGAAGCGGGCCGGTTCCGCCGCCGGTCGTGTCGACCGTGATGGAGCGGCCGTCGGTGGTGACGACCACGGTGCCGTTCACGTCGGTGCCGTAGACCTCGACCCCGTGGTCGGCCAGGCGTTGCAGCACCTCGGGCGAGGGGTGGCCGTATTGGTTTCCCGCTCCCGCCGAGTAGACGGCGATGCGAGGCGAGACGGCGGCGAGGAATGGCTCGGTCGTCGAGGCTGCCGAGCCGTGGTGGCCGACGTGGAGGACGTCGGCGGCGAGGTCGTGGCCGCGGCCGAGCATCGCCGCCTCGGCTCCCGCCTCGGCGTCGCCGGTGAAGAGGAACCGGACCTCGCCGAAGGTCACCCGCAGGACGATCGAGCCGTCGTTGAGGTCGCCTCCGACGGAGGCCGGGTTGAGCACCTCGACGACGGCCGAGCCGATCTCGAAGGTCTCCCCGGCCCGCGGCTCGTGGTAGCCGGCTTCGGAGTCGAGGATGGCGTCCAATGCCCGCTCGAAGGTGAGCGTGGTGTGCTGGTCGCCCGACATCCACACCTCGGTGACCGGGAAAGCCGCCAGCACGTCGGCGAGCTGGCCGATGTGGTCGGCGTCGGGGTGCGTCCCCACCAGCAGATCGATGGACTCGACTCCCGCCCGGCGGAGATGGGGCACGACGTCGGTGCGGTCGTGGCGGCCGGCGTCGATGACGACCGTGAAGTCGGGCCCGGCGAGCAGGGTCGAGTCGCCCTGGCCGACGTCGAAGAAGTAGACGGCCATCTCGCCTTCCGCCGCCGGGGCGCCGGCCGCGGCTGCGGTCGTCGTGGTCGGTGGGGCCGTCGTGGTGGTCGAGGTCGTGGTGGTGGTGGTCGAAGTCGTGGGCGGGGTCGTGGTCGTCGAAGTCGAGGTGGTGGAAGGCGGCGCCGAGGTGGTCGTCGGAGTGGTCGTGACGGTCGTGACGGTCGTGGGTGGCGGCGTGTCGGGGAGGTCGGGATCGTCGGCGTATGCGCCGAGGGCGAAGAGCAAGGCTGCCGCCGCCACGGAGGGCACCCAGGCGGGCGACACGGGCCGGTCGGGCCTCACCAAGCTGTTGCGTTCGGCCCGCAGGTCCGCGAGCTGTTCGTCGGCCGTTTCCAGTTGCTCGACCGTGCGGGTGACTTCTTCTGTCGCCTCGGCGACGGGGTCGATGCCTGCCGCCAGCTTCCGGCAGGCATCGAGCACCACCTCCAGGCGCTCGGCGGGGCCGGCCAGGATGTGGTCCCGCTTCCGGTTCGAGACGGCGAGATACAGCCCCTCGGGGCGCTGACCGGCGATGGTGATGGCGTCGTAGCGGAACTCGACGTTCTTGGCGCCTGAGAAGACCATCCGCCGGTCGGTGAAGTGGACGTCCCCCAAGTCGACGGCCCGCCAAACGGTCTGGCCCTCGCGTCGGCGTGTCTCGAGGAGGGTGACGTCGGCCACGGTGGCGAGCCCGGTCTCGGTCCTGGCTGTGCGGATGGGTACTTCCCGGGGGCCGAGCTGGCGGATCCACTCGAGGCGGCGACCGGCGGCGCCCGCCTCGGCGGCCGCCCGTTCCCGGTGCTCTGCGGCGGATGCGATCCGGGCATCGAGAGAAGTGGCCCGGTCCCGGTACTCGTTCCACGCCCGGCGTCGCCGCCACCATGCCGACCACGTCCGAGCCGACCAGAACTTCCACCACGTCGGGTCCTCTCCACCGGCCACCGCCTGCCAGAAGGCTTCCGGCTGGGCGACGACGAGGCGCGCCCGTTCGCCGTCGATGGTCAGCTCGACGCCTTCCAGGCCTCGGGCCAGCCGAAGCTCGGTGATCGACCACCGTCCCTCCCGCCCGTCGGGCGTGCGGAGGACGAGGTGGTCACCGTCGACGATGGCTTCCACCGGCCGGCGGCGGGTGCCTCTTTCCAGGGTGGCACGGAAGGTCGGCATCTCTTCCGCGATATCGGAAGGTCCCTCGGGGGCCTGTAATCGTGGACCTGGGTCTTCGGGACCAGGATCGTATCGGTGGGTGCCGCCTACCGAGACGACAGGACCGCGGGCTCGGCCACTCCTAACCTGCCGTAGACCCGCGTCCGGAGAGCCTGGCCATGTACCCCCAATACGAGGAGACGGTCAACACCGTTCTGTCCGTCCTCGACATCACGGGGATCTTCGTCTTCGCCCTCTCGGGTGCGTGGCTGGCCGCCCGGCGTGCCTTCGACCTGGTCGGCACCGTGGCCCTGGGAACGGTGACCGGCCTGGCGGGAGGCATCGTCCGCGACGTGCTCGTCGGCGACCTGCCGCCGTTGGCGATCCAGCGGGAGATCTACCTGTTCGTGCCGGTGGTGGCGGCTCTGGCCGTCGTGGTGGCGCCGGGGATCGTGCAGCGCTTCGGCTTCCCGGTGCTGGTCCTGGACGCCATCGGCCTGGGCCTGTTCGCCGCCGTCGGGGCGGCCAAAGCGGTCGACTTCGGAGTGGGCGTGTGGGCCGCGACGATGATCGGGGTGATCTCCGCGGTCGGTGGCGGGATCCTTCGCGACCTGCTCGCCGGCGTCACCCCCCAGGTGTTCGGCCGGGGGAGCCAGCTGTATGCGACCCCCGCCGCCCTGGGGGCGTTCGCGGTGGCGCTGTTGTGGGAACGGATGCCGGCGAGCCCGTTTCTCGTCGTCGGGGCGATGGTCGGCGTCATGACCATCCGGCTCCTGGCGGTCCGTTACGACTGGCACCTGCCCGGACCGCCCCGCCGCCTCGTCGAAGACGACACGGAGCGCACTGGCTAGCCCGGGTCCGGCTGCTACCGAGATCGGAGTAGAGCGGACTCATCCCCAGGGACGATGCCGAACGGGAGGCATCGATATACCTTGCAGGGGTGGCGGTGAGGATCTCTGCGTGGGCGACCGGCCTGGCGGTCGCCGTCTTCCAGGTCGGGGCGACCTGGCTGGCGGCGATGGGCGACAGGCAGCCCCTCCGCTACCCGCTCGACGCCTTCGCCGTCTTCCTCTTGCTCGCCGGTCCGTTGGCGCTGATGGGGCGGGACAGATGGCCGGTGGCGGCGGTGGCGGTGGCGGTGGTGTCGACCGACCTGTATCTGGCGATGGGCTACCCCTACGGGCCGGTGTTCCTCAGCGTCGTGGTGGCGGTGTTCTCCGCCATCCGCCGAGGTCGTCGGTACCCCACCTATGCCTGGGTGGCGGCGGGGGTGGTGGCGCTGGTCGCCGCATATCGCTTGTCGCCGCGGGTAGTGGAGACGCACGGGTCGCTGCATTTCCTCTTCATCGTCGGCTGGACGGGGGTGCTCGTGGCCGTGTCGGAGATCGCCCGGATCCAGGCGATGCGCGCCGAGGAGCGCAAGCGGGTCGAAGAAGAGGAAGCGGAGCGCAAGGCGGCCGACCAGCGTCTCGAGCTCGCCCAGGAGCTCCACGACGTGCTCGCCCACCACATATCGCTGATCAACGTGCAGGCCAGCGTCGCCCTCCATCTCCTCGACGAGCAGCCCGACCGGGCCCGTCCTGCCCTGGCCGCCATCAAGGAAGCCAGCAAGGAGTCCCTCGCCGAGTTGCGCACCGCGCTCGACCTCCTCCGCCGCGGTGAGCCCCCGCGCAAGCCCGCGCCTTCGATAGAGGACATCGAGGAGCTGATCTCCGGCGTGGAGGCGAGCGGGCTGCGGGTGACGCTCGAGCGAGAAGGCGAGCCCGGGGCGCTGCCGGCCGCGGTCGGCCAGGCGGCCTACCGGATCGTCCAGGAGGCCCTCACCAACGTCACCCGCCACGCCTGGGCCCGCACCGCCCGGGTCCGGCTCCGGTTCGAAGACGGTGTCGACGTCGAGGTGGTCGACGACGGGATCGGCGGGACCGTCGAGGAGGGAACGGGGCTGTCGGGGATGCGCCGACGGGCCGAGTCCCTCGGCGGCTCGTTAGAAGCCGGCGGATCCCCGGGAGTCGGATTACGGGTGCGGGCGCACATCCCGGGAGGACCGACGTGTGATCCGCATCCTCATCGCCGACGATCAGGCGCTCGTCCGGGCCGGGTTCAGCGTCCTGCTCGATGCCCAGCCGGACATGACGGTGGTGGCAGACGTCGCCGACGGGCAAGAGGCGCTCCGCGTCGCCCGCCGCGAGCGGCCCGACGTGGTGCTGATGGACATCCGGATGCCCGGGATGGACGGCCTGCAAGCGACCCAGCGCATCACCGCCGACGAGTCCCTGGCCGACACCAAGGTCGTGATCCTCACCACCTTCGACCTCGACGAGTACGTGTTCGAGGCGATCCGGGCGGGCGCCGCCGGGTTCTTGGTCAAAGACACCGACCCCGACGAGCTGCTGCGGGCGGTGCGCACCGTCGTCGAAGGCGGGGCGTTGCTCTCGCCCGGCGTGACACGGCGCCTGATCGAGGAGTTCTCGCTGCGCGCCCGCCGCCCTCCCGACGACCTACCCGCCCTGGACCTCCTCACCGACAGGGAGAAGGAGGTCGTGGCGCTCGTCGGCCAGGGGCTCAGCAACGACGAGATCGCCGAGCGCCTCTACATGAGCCCGGCCACGGCCAAGACCCACGTCTCCCGGTCGATGATCAAACTCGGGATGCGCGACCGTGCCCAGCTGGTGGTGTTCGCCTACGAGTCCGGCCTCGTCCGCCCCGGCTGGCAGGCCTGATACTCGCCGGGGCGTAGACCGAGAACCTCTCCCCGTACGACGACGTCGCCGCCACCTTCGCCGATCCTCGAAACGTGTCCGCAGAGAAAGGAGCGCACGATGCTCGACACGATCCTGGCGACGATGCGGTTCGGGGGAGGCATGTGGTTCCCCCTGATCCCGTTCCTGTTCTTCCTCTTCTGGGTGGGCGTCGCCGTCTTCTTCGGGCGCCGGTGGCGACGGGAGCCTCGCCGGTCCGGCGAGGAGATCCTGGCCGAACGTTACGCCCGGGGCGAGATCACAGAAGAGGAGTACCGGGAGCGCCGCGAGGTGCTGCGAAGGAGATGAGCGAGCGGGGCGGGCCGGCCGCCCCGCTCAGCCCATCGAAGGCTCGGTCATCGGCCGGAACGCCACTTCCAGGATCCGATGGTTGCGAGGCCGGGTGAGCACGTACATCACCGCCTCGGCCACGTCCTCGGCGCTCATCATCCCGGCCAGCTCCGGCATGTCGGGGGTGCGTCCCCGACCCATGGCGAAGTCGGTGGCGACTCCGCCGGGAGCGACGTTGGTGCAGCGCACGCCCTTTTCCCGCAGCTCGTGGTCGAGAGAGCGGATCAGCCCCACCTGGGCGAACTTCGACGCGCAGTACACGGACTCCAACGGCAGGCCCCGCCGCCCGGCCTCGCTCGAGAGCATGACCAGGTCGGCGGCGTCGCTCTCGAGGAGGTAGGGGAGGGCAGCCCGGATCGAATACAGGGCGCCCTTGACGTTGACGTCGATGATCTCTTCCATCTCCTCGAAGGGGATGTCGAGGAACGGCCCGTACGAGCCGACCCCGGCGTTGATCACCGCGATGTCGACGCCTCCGTGCCTCTCGGCGGTGGCATCGACCAGCCGCCGGATCGCCTCGGGATCGCGCACGTCCGTCGGCATGGCCACCGCGTCGGGGATGCCCAGGTCGTCTCCGCTGCGGGACGCCAAGCCGAGCTTGGCGCCCGCGTCGTGGAGCGCCCGGGCGACGGCGGCGCCGATGCCTCGGCTCGCTCCCGTTACGACCGCGACGCGGCCTTCCAATGAGGACATCGAGACCTCCAGTTCTCAGCCTCGGAGCTCTTCGAGCTCGTCTTGGGTGACCTCTCCCGGCATCTTGCCGATGATGATCATGGCGAGGACTTCGTCCATGGTGACGTCGTCCTTGTTCACCGTGCCCACCAGCCGGCCCTGGAGCATGACGCTGATCCGGTCCGCCAGGTCGAAGACGTCGTGGATGTCGTGGGAGATGAGGATGATCCCGATTCCCTCCGACTTGAGGCTGCGGATCAGGTTCGCCACCTGCTCGGTCTCGGCCGGGCCGAGGGCCGCGGTCGGCTCGTCCATGATCAGGATGCGGGCGTTGAAGTGCACCGCCCGGGCGATTGCGATCGCCTGCCTCTGGCCGCCCGACAGCCGCGCCACCGGGATCTTGAAGTTCTCGAACTTCGGGTTGAGGCGCTTCATCACCTTCCGGGCGGCGTCTTCCATCGCCGAGTCGTCGAGGTTCCCGAAGCGGGTCGTCAACTCCCGGCCCAGGAACATGTTCCCGGGGGTGTCGAGGTTCTCGGCCAGCGCCAGGGTCTGGTAGATCGTCTCGATCCCGTACTGCTTGGCGTCGCGGGGGTTGGTGATCTCGACCCGCTCCCCGTTGATGTGGATCTCGCCGGAGTCGGGGACCACGGCCCCGGACAGCGTCTTGATCAGCGTCGACTTGCCGGCGCCGTTGCCGCCCACGAGGGCCAGCACCTCGCCCGGGTACAGGTCGATGGAGACGTCCTCCACGGCGTGCACGCCGCCATAGGAAACGTGGATGTTGCGCATGTCGACGAGGGGAGTGGGGTCGCTCATTGCGCAGCTCGCTTTCGGTAGTACACGTCCACGGCGACGGCGATCACCAGGACGATTCCGACGACGATGTCCTGCAGCGGGGCGTCGACGTTCATCAGCACCATTCCCGACTGGAGCGACTGCATGACCAGCGCCCCCAGCACGGCGCCGGGGATCGTGCCGACGCCCCCGGCGAGGGAGGTCCCGCCGATGACGGCGGCAGCGATCACGTACAGCTCCGCCAGCGTGCCCAGTCCGGAGGTGGCGGCGTTGAGGCGGGCCACCGTGACGGCGGCGGCGACGCCGACGAGCATGCCCATCGTCATGAAGGTCTTGGCGATGGTCCAGCGGGTGTTGATGCCGGAGAGGACGGCGGCTTCGGGATTGCCGCCGATCGAGTAGATGTAGCGCCCGAACCGCCGCTGGTTGGCGACGAAGCTCATCAAGAGCATCACCCCGATGGCGATGAGCACCGGATACGAGATCCCCATCGGGATCCGCAGCCCGCCTTCCGGCCAGGGGATGCCCTGCTGCTCGGCGACCTGCATCGCCACATTCTCGGGCAGGTAGTAGCTGTTCATCACCCATACCGCCCCGAGCACCGCGGCGCTGCCGACGACGGCGATGGCGATCATCGCCCATGTAGGGCGCAGCTTGAAGCCGTAGCGGATCCGCTGGCGGCGGTCGTAGAGGAGGATGGCGACGATGCCGATGCAGGCGAGCACGCCGACCGCCCAGCTCCCCACCTCTCCGAGGGAGCCCCGGGAGCCGCCGCCGAGGAGCTGGAACGTCGAGTCCATGGGGGCGACGGTGCGGCCGGCGGTGATCCACCAGGTCACGCCCCGCCACACCAGGAGGCCGCCCAGGGTGACGATGAACGACGGCACGCCCACGTAGGCGACGATCAGGCCCTGCAGCAGGCCGATCAGGCCGCCGAGCACCAGGGCGGCGCCGACGGCGATCAGCCAGATCGCCGGATGCCCGAATCCGAGGATGTCGGGGAGGATCTCGGCCTGGAGGACGGCGATCGCCATGCCCACCGCACCCAGCATCGAGCCGACCGACAGGTCGATGTTGCGGGAGACGATCACGAGCACCATCCCCGTGGACATGATCGCCACCGGGGCGAATTGCACCGAGAGGTTCCACAGGTTGCGGGGAGTGAGGAAGGTCCCGCCCGACATGAAGTGGAACCCGATCCAGATGACGATCAGGAGCCCCACCATGCCGAGCGTCCGCAGGTCGAGCTCGGCCGACCGGAGAGCCGAGCCGACAGAAGGGCGGGGGCCGCGGACCGTTTCCTGCTGCTGTGTCTCGCCCGGAGGTGCTTGGGTCACACTCATTGCTCTATCCCAGAGGGTACACAGCGCCCCCAGACGGGTCCGGGGGCGCTGTGGTCCTCATCTGCTCATGAGGGGCGGCTATCAGCCGCACACCTCCACGGTCCCGGGCTGGACGCCCTGGCACAGCTGGTCGACGGTGATCCACTCGGCTTCCACCACCAGGTTCAGGTTGTCCCGGGTGATGGCGACGGGCTCGAGCAGGATCGAGACCATCTGGTTGCCGCCGGGGGAGTCGAAGATCACGGTGCCGGGAATCTCCTCGAGCGGCGTGCCCTGGGCCAGCGCCACCGCGGCCTCGCCGGCGGCCCGACCCAGCTCGCGGGCGTCCTTCCACACCGACACCGCCTGGGTGCCGAGGGCGACGCGGTTGAGGGCGGCGAGGTCGGCGTCCTGGCCCGACACCGGCACCTGGCCGGCGAGACCCTGGGCCTCCAGGGCGGCCACCACACCGGAGGCCATGCCGTCGTTCTGAGAGAGGACGGCGTCGACCTCGTTGTTGGCCTGGGTCAGGTACTGCTCCATCTCGGTCTGGGCCAGAGCCGGGTCCCAGTTGTCGGTGTAGGTCTCACCGACGATGGTGATGTCGCCGTTGGCGACGGCCTCGCCGATCACCTGCTCGAAGCCCTCCCGGAGGAAGTCGGCGTTGGCGTCGGCCTGGTTGCCCTTGATGATCACGTAGTTGCCGGTCGGCACCATCTCGTAGATCACCTCGGCCATGAGACGGCCCACGCCCACGTTGTCGAACGTGACGTACAGGGCGCCCGGGTTCTCGATCAGGCGGTCGTAGGCGACCACCGGGATGCCCTGGGAGAGGGCGCTCTCGACGGCCGGGAGGATGGCGGTGCCGTCCTGGGCGAGGATGATGATGGCGTCGGCGCCCTGGGAGATCAGGTTCTCCACGTCGGCGAGCTGCTGCTCGGCGGAGGAGCCGGCGTCGGTGGAGATGTAGGTGCCGCCGGCTTCCTCGATCGCCGCCCGGATGGCCGGCTCGTCCCAGCGGGCCCACCTCTCCTCGTTGTAGTTGTTCCAGGACACGCCGATGACCAGATCGCCGTCGGCTTCGGCTTCACCGCCGTCGTCCGGTGCTTCGGTCGCCGGAGTGGTCTCCTCGGCGGCGGTGTCCGCCGGGGCCGAGTCCTCGGGTGCGGCGCCACCCGCAGTCGTCGTGGTGCCACCATCGCCGCCGCAGGCGGCCAGCACCAATGCCAGGGCGACGAGCAGCGCCCATGTGGTCCTGAGTGATCTCACGTTTCCTCCTCTTTCTTCCTCACTGATGAGGTCACGGGGAGAGGGCTGGGAAGTCCCGCCCCGTTGACGCGTGGGACGTTACTCCCCAATTGTTGGACGCCGCAACAAATACGGGGGTTATTGTTCGCGTCTCGTGAACACCCCTCCAGATCGAAGTCTGAGGAGGCAGGGGCGAGGGGTGGCGCCGGAGGAGGTGCGCCGTCACAACCTCACCGCGGTCCTCGACCGGCTCCACCGCTCCGGCCCCATGTCGCGTTCTGAGCTGGCCCAGAAGACGGGCCTCAACCGTTCGACCATCGCCGACCTGATCGGCGAGCTGAGCCGTCTCGGCCTGGTCGAGGAGAAGCCCGGCACGGCCTCCGCCGGGCCCGGCCGTCCCTCCCCGGTGGTGAGCCCCCGGCCCAAGGGAGCGACCGTGCTCGCCGTCGAGTTCTCGGTCGACTCGGTGGCCGTCGCCACCGTCGGGCTGGGCGGTCACGTCTACGGGAAGGTGAGACAGGCCCGGGCCCGCGGCACACACTCGGTCGACGAGACGATCGAAGAGGTGGCCCGCATGGCCCGTGCCCTCCTCGACGATTTCGCCGAAGACCAGGTGCTGGTGGGGATGGGGGTGGCGGTGGTCGGCGTCGTCCGCCGCCGTGACGGATTCGTGCACCTCGCTCCCAACCTCGGCTGGAAGAACGTCCCCCTCGGGGCGCTGCTCGGCGCCCGCTTCGGGCTGGGTGACGCGGTGATGGCCGCCAACGAAGCCGACCTCGGCGCCCTGGCCGAGTTCCGCCGGGGCGCGGGGGTGGGCGCCACCCAGCTGGTCTACGTCAACAGCGAAGTGGGGATCGGCGCCGGGATCATCCAGGACGGCCAGCCGATGCTGGGAGCGGCCGGTTACGCCGGGGAGGCGGGCCACACGCTCATCAACCCCGACGGCAAGCCATGCACCTGCGGCGCCCGGGGATGCTGGGAGACGGAGGCAGGCGAGGCGGCGCTGGCGGAGAGGGCGGGGCTGACCGAGTTCGTGGGACAACAGCTCATCGAAGAGATCACCCAACGGGTCGACGACCGCGACCCCCAGACCCTCCAGGCGTTGCAGGTCACGGGCACCTGGCTGGGCTATGGGATCGGGAACCTCATCAACGTGTTCAACCCCGACGTGGTGGTCATCGGCGGCCTCTACCAGGAGCTCTACCCGTATCTGCGTGAACCGATGGAGGAGGCCGCCCGGTCGGTGGTGCTCCAGGCCCCCGGCGAGGCGGTGCGCATCGTCCGTGGCTCACTCGGGGTCGACGCCAGCCTCCTCGGTGCCGCCGAGATGGCCCTGTCGCCGGTGATCGCCGACCCGGCCGGGGTGCGGGCCGTCACCCCGACCGAGCCCCCGGACCGGGTAGAGGCATGACTGCTCAGGAGGCGGCGAAGATCCTGTCCAGCACTTCCATGTTGGCGATGGCGTCGGTCGGTTCCACCGGCACCGGGGTGTCCTCCCGGATCGACCGGGCGAAGAGCTCCGCCTGGATCCCGTATTGGTTGGCGGGAGGGATCTCGTGGATCTCGTAGTGCTGATCGGCGGGCGGGTCGCCGCCGGCGTAGCGGAAGACCCGGGTGGGGCGGTCGTGGGGGATGTTGAAGGGGATCTCCACCACCAGGCGGCCTTCGGTGCCTTCGATCGCCACCCTCTGGTCGGCCTCGGTCTGGGTCGAGACGGTGAACACCGCGTGGCGGCCGTCGAAGTCGAGGATCGCCGACGTGAGGGCATCGGTGCCGAAGGCGGGGTCACGGCGGATGAACGCCTCGACGTCGGTCGGCTCGGACCCGAACAGGAACCGGGCCACGTTCACGGGGTAGCAGCCGATGTCGTAGAGGGCGCCTCCCCCGGCGGCGGCGATGTTGCGGATGTTTCCCGGGTCCAGGTTGCGGTAGGTGAAGATCGTCTGGATGGCGTAGACCTCGCCGATCACCCCTTCGTCCACCATCCGCTTCACCTCCACCCATTGGGGGTGGTGGCGGTACATGAACGCCTCCATCAGCTTCACCCCCGCCTCGGCGCAACCCTCCACCATGCGGCGGGCTTCGGCGGCGTCGAGCGCCAGCGGCTTCTCGCACAGCACGTGCTTTCCCGCCGCGGCGGCGGCGAGGGTCCATTCGGCGTGGAGGTGGTTGGGCAGGGGGATGTAGACGGCTTCGACGTCGGGGTCGTCGAGCAGCTCCCGGTACGAGCGGTAGGCACGTTCGATGCCGAGCTCCTCGGCCGCCGCCCGGGCCTTGGCGAGGTCACGGGAGGCGATCGCCGTCACATGGCAGGTCTCGGTCGCCTGGATGGCGGGGATCACCTTGGCGGTGGCGATGTTCGCCACCCCCAGCACCCCCCAGCGCACCGTCTCCATCGCGAGCCCCTTTCTGTCCGACGCGGGCCGGATTGTCCACCACGGCCCGACAGGCGGCAAGTGGGGGACGGACGATGAATCCCGCGGGCACGGGCCGTCCGCGCACCCTGCCGGCCATGGTGGCGGGCATGGTCGCCGGCATCGCCCTCACCGCCGGCGCCGCCTGGTGGACCGCCGACCTGGTTCGGGGCGACGCCCCCACCGAGCCGTTGGGGCCACCCGCCTACCGGCTCGTCACCGCCGAAGCCGGGGTGGACCACACCTACGACGGCGAGTTCGAGTTCTTCGTGGGAGGGGGTGTGGCGATCTTCGACTGCGACGGCGACTTCCTCCCCGACATGTACCTCGCCGGCGGTGAGAACCCAGCCCGCCTCTATCGCAACACCTCGGGGCGCGGGATCTCCTTCGAGGCCGTCGACGCCCCCGAGCTCGAGGTGACCGGTGTGGCCGGCGCCTACCCGCTGGACGTCGACTCCGACGGGATCGTCGACCTCGCCGTGCTGCGGGTGGGCGAGAACCTGATGATGCGGGGCATCGGCGACTGCCGCTTCGAGCCCGCCAACGACCTGTGGGGGATCGACGGCGGCGACGGCTGGACCGTGTCCTTTTCGGCGACCTGGGAGCCCGGCGAGACCTGGCCGACCATGGTGTTCGCCGACTACATCGACCTCGCCACCGTCGACGGAGACCGCACCTGCGGCGGCCACGTCCTGTACCGGCCGGAAGGCGACGGCTATGGGGATCCCATCCCGCTCGAGCCCGGCTACTGCGCCTTGTCGGCACTGTTCAGCGACTGGGACAGGTCGGGAAGGCGGGACCTGCGCCTCACCAACGACCGCCACTACTACCGGGACGGCTCCGAGCAGCTGTGGCGGATCGAGCCGGGCGCCGAGCCCCGCCTCTACACGGAAGCCGACGGGTGGCGGTCGCTGCAGATCTGGGGGATGGGGATCGCCAGCCAGGACCTCGACGACGACGGCAAGCCCGAGGTCTATCTCACCAGCCAGGGCGACAACAAGCTCCAGACCCTGGCCGAGGGCGCGGTCGGTCCAACCTACGAGGACATCGCCCTCCACCGCGGCGCCAACGCCCACCGTCCCTTCGTCGGAGACATCACCCGTCCCTCCACGGCCTGGCATGCCGAGTTCGACGACGTCAACAACGACGGGTTCGTCGACCTGTTCGTCACCAAAGGCAACGTGGAAGCGATGCCCGAGTTCGCCTCCCAGGACCCCAACAACCTCTTGCTCGGCCGGCCCGACGGCACCTTCGTCGAGGCGGCGGACGCAGCCGGGCTGGTGGACATGGACCGGAGCCGGGGCGGGGCGCTCGCCGACTTGGACCTCGACGGCGACCTGGACGTGGTGGTGGTCGAGCGGCGGGTGCCGGCCAAGATCTGGGAGCAGACCGGGGAAGTCGGCAACTGGCTGGGGGTGAGCCTCACCCAGGAGGGTCCCAACCGTCACGCCATCGGGGCATGGATCGAGCTGCGCATCGGCCGTCACCGGATCGAACGGGAGGTGGTGGTGGGAGGCGGCCACGCCGGGGGGCAACTCGGTCCCACCCACTTCGGGCTCGGTTCCGCCGGCCGGGCCGAGGTCCGCGTCCACTGGCCCGACGGCACCGTCGGGGACTGGGAATCCTTCGACGCGGGCCAGTACGTCACGATCTCCCGCTGACGGCCGGGCCGCCGGTGACATCTCCCGGATAGATGTCCCCATCTACATGGTCCGTCCTCGCCCCAGTCGATGTGTCGGAGGACTGAACCGCCTTTTCGACACCCGAGGCGGGCCGGACCAGACTCCCGGCATGGTCACCGCCCATCTCACTCAGCTGGAGTTGCCGGAGTTCGGGATGTCCCAGGAGGCCCCCGAGCTCCCCGCCCATCTGTATCGGGAACGTCTCGCCCGGCTACGGGCCAAGGCGGCCGAGCGGGGTCTGGACGCCGTCCTGGTCTACGCCGACCGGGAGCACAGCGCCAACCTCTCCTACCTGAGCGGTTTCGACCCCCGCTTCGAAGAGGCGTTGCTGGTGGTGGCGCCCGACGGCGACCCCCTGATCCTGGTCGGAAACGAGTGCGTCGGGATGGCCGAGGCGGCGCCGCTTCCCATGCGGGTGGAGCTGCACCAGGACTTCTCGCTCCCCAACCAGCCCCGGGACCGGTCCCGGCCCCTGCGCGACGTCCTCGTCGGTGAGGGGTTGGGGTCCGGCATGCGGGTCGGGCTGGTCGGCTGGAAGGACCTCGGACCGCACCGCTCGGAGGTGCCGGCGTTCATCGTCGACGTGGTGCGGGACGTCGTCGGCGACGACAACGCCTTGCCGGCGACGGACCTGTTCATCGACCCGGCCGACGGCCTGCGGGTGATCAACGAGGTGGAGCAACTCGCCGCCTTCGAGTACGCCGCCAGCCACACCTCCCAGGGGGTTCGGAACCTGATCTTCGGGCTGGAGCCGGGCATGCGGGAGCGGGAGGCGGTCCGCCTGCTGGGATGGGACGGGTCCCCGCTGTCCTGCCACCTCATGCTCACCGCCGGCTCCCGGGCGGCGCTCGGGCTGCTCAGCCCCGGCGACAGGGTGATCTCCCACGGCGACCCCCTCACCGTCGCCTACGGGATCTGGGGGGCGTTGAACTGCCGGGCCGGGTTCGTGGTCCGCGACGCCTCCGAGCTTCCCTCCGACATATCCGACTACGTCGACCGCCTGGTCCGGCCCTACTTCGAGGCGATCGTGGAGTGGTACCAGGCGCTCCACATCGGCCAGAAGGGCAAGGTCCTCCACGACATCGTCTTCGGGCGGCTAGGTGACCCGTTCTTCGGCCTGTTCCTCAACGCCGGCCACCAGATCCATCTCGACGAGTGGGTGGCGAGCCCGTTCTATCCCGACTCCGACGTCGAGTTGGCCTCGGGGATGGCGCTGCAGGTGGACGTGATCCCGGCGACGAAGACCCCGTACTTCACCACCAACATCGAAGACGGTATCGCCCTCGCCGACGAGGCGCTGCGCGACGAGTTCGCCCGCCGCTACCCGGAGGCGTGGGACCGCATCCAAAAGAGGAGGGCGTTCATGACCGACGTGTTGGGCATCGAGCTCGACCCGTCGGTGCTGCCCTTCTCCAACATCCCCGCCTACCTGCCGCCGTTCCTGCTCAGCCCCGACCGGGCGATGGCGGTGAGGTGACGGGCTCGGAGGCGGAGGCGATCAGCCACCGTTCCCCGCCGACGCGGCGCAGGACGAACGTGCCGGCGAACGGGGCCGAGGTGCGCGACTGCTCTCGTCCCGTGGCGTCGTAGGTGACGGTGTCGACGGTGCCTTCCGCCTCCACCGACACGGCGACGCTCGACTGGCCGCCATCGCTGGGGATGGCGTCGAGGAGGAGGGACGTGAACGTGTACTCCTCGGCGACCCGGACGCCGGTGGAGACGGCGTCGTCGACCCTCTGCTGCATCGCGCCGAGGCGGTCCCCGGTGGCGGCCAGGGCGAGGAGGCCGCCGTCGCCGTCGCGGATCGCCTCGGCTTCGAGCGCCAGGTTCTCGGCCAGCATCTCCACCAGCTCGGGGGCGTCGGCGGCCATGCCCAGCGCCACCAGCTCGGGGCCGAGCTCCGGCTCGGGGAGGTCCGCCACCTCCACATCGACCGTGACCTGAGGGACGGTGGGCGCCGACGCCTGCGCCGGCCGCCGGGTGGGCACTCCGGCGACGACCACGGCCAGGGCGAGGAGCGTCAGCCCCACACCCATCCCCACGCCCTGGGCGAATGCTGTGGAGGGGCGGGCCGAGGGGATCCGGAGGCGGAGCGGGCGGTCGAAGACCCGCCGGATCGGGGTGAGGAGCACCAGGCTGCCGAGCAGGGCGACCTTGGCACCGAACTCGGTCTCCTGCGGTGCGATGAGGAGCACCGCCAGGATCCCCAGGGCGGCCGAGAACATGACGCGCCCGCGACGGCTCTGGGGGATGGTCTTGGGGTCGGTGATCATGAAGAACTGGTAGATGAGGATCTCGGGAGAGGTGACCAGCACCCACCAGAAGTGGCCGTCGCACACCGGCTCGGGATACCAGGCGGCCACCATGCAGTGCCCGGACGCGGACAGCACCCCCAGGCCGGCGGCGAGGACCGCCCAGAACACCGCCGTCATCTCCAGGAGATGCAGGCGGCGGGTGACGAGCACCCCGCCGGCGAGGATCACCACGTACGCCGCTGCCATCCAGAACCCCAGGGGAGCCCACCAGAAGTCGAGCGGCTCCACCACCTCGCTGCCCAGCAGCAGGAACACCGCCACCAGGCCGACGTTCGACGGGTTGAACAGATGCTCGCCGCGGAAGCGGATCAGATGCTTCGTGAGAACCGAGGCGCCGGCGACGACGGCGTAGATGTGCCAGCCCCGCCAGTTCCAGAAGTCGTAGGCGTGCATGTCGGTGAGCCGCAGGATCAGGCCGACACCGCTGCCGGTGAGCATGCCGCTCGCCGGCCACACGAGCTTTCCGGTCTGGCGGAACGTGATCATGACGTCGATCACCGCCGCGGTGAGGATCGAGACGAGGACGTGGAACACCGACACCCGAAAACCCAGGGCGGCGATCCCGATGGCGTGGATGGACAGGATCGTGGCCGCGGTGTGGAGGCGGGCGTCGCGCAGCGACGGCAGCACTACGGGTATGCGGCGGGTGCCGAGGCGCAGCGTCGGAGTGGCGGCCGTCATGTGGAAAGGAGGCTAGAGACGCCTCGACCGCGGTGTCTCCCTCAGGCCGGCGTCACCACCACCGCGCCGGGTCCGGCGAAGCGGACCGACCCGCCGGAGAGGGCGACGAGGTGGGTGGGGCTCACCCACTGCTCGGCGGTCGAGTAGACCGCCCGCTCCAGCGCCTCGCGCCGGATGACCTCAGGCGACCGGACCGCCGCCAGCGTCGAGCGGTCGACGCCCTCCAGGATGCGGCTGCCGCGCACCCGCTTCACCGCCTCGCTGGCCGGCACGTGCTGGGCCAGGGCATCGACGTCGAGCTGCTCGAACAGCTCCACCATGTCGTCGACCAGGGCTACGGTGGCCGCGTCCGGGATCGGCTCGTCGATGAAGACGACGGTGCGGATGTGGCGGGGGAGGGTGTCCATCCGATGCAGGAGGGTCGGATGGTGCACCAACACGGTCGGCCCGGCGTACCTGCCGCCGAGCACCGCGAACACCATCACCTGGCCGTCGCCGGAGAGGAGCGACAGCTGGCGCGACGAGTACGGGCGAAGCAGGTGAGGGCTGACCATGGAAGCGGAGTCAGTGTACCTGCGACGACGGGGGTGACCACCGGATGTACCCTCGCCGGATGAAAACGGCGGCGATCATCCTCGCCGGAGGAAGCGGCTCACGGGTCCAGCAGGCGGTCAACAAGGTGTACCTGCCGATCCGGGAGCGGCCGGTGCTCGCCTACTGCCTGGAGACCTTCGAGCGGGCACCTTCCATCGACCGGGTGGTGCTGGTGATCCGCGAGGAGGACCGCCAGCAGGCCGAGCAGGTCCTCTCCGAGATCCCCGTCTCCAAGGTCACGGACGTGGTCGAAGGCGGACCCACCCGTCACCGCTCGGAGATGGCGGGCCTCGACTGCCTCGCCCCCGCCATCGAGGCCGACGAGGTGGAGCTGGTGGCCATCCACGACGGAGCCCGGCCGTTCATCACCCTCGACCTCCTCGAGGAACTGATCGCGGTGGCCGCCGAGCACGGCGGGGCGGTCCCGGGCCTGTCGGTGGAGGCGCCGCTGTACCGGATCGGCGATGCCGACGTCGAACCGCTCCCCGAGGCTTCCCTGCGGCGGATGCAGACCCCGCAGGTGTTCCTCGCCCAGCCGCTCCTCGTCGCCTATCGGGCGTCGATCGCGGCGGGGTTCGAGGGAGTCGACACCGCCGAGACCATCGAGCGCTTCACCGACCTGCCGGTGGAGGTCGTCGAGGGGGACCCCCGCAACATCAAGGTGACCTTCATCGAGGACTTCTTCCAGGCGGAGGAATGGGCCGTCGATTGGGACAAGGGCCGCTGGCTGAAGTCCTGATCCCGCCTGCAACTTCGTGAATCCCGGGTTTGCGGACGCCGGTGCCCGCAACCACACTCACAATCGTGAGCATCCTGCACGAATGTGCGTCCGGGAGGGTGAGGCGATGACCGCCGATCAGCTCCTCCGCCGGGCCCGCCTCGCCGAGGCCGCCGAGCGCTATTACGTGATGGGCTGGTCCCAGGACGAGGTCGCCGACCACCTCGGCACCAGCCGCTCCAACGTGTCGCGGCTGTTGGACGCCGCCCGCCGCGAAGGGGTGATCCGCTTCGTGGTCGACCATCCGCTGCGCCGCCACCCCTCCCTCGAGGAGGCCATCAGCGAGCGTTGGGGCACGGGCCATGTGGCGGTCCTCGCCACCGACCAGCACAACCCGCTGGAGCTGGTGGGCAGCCTCGGAGCGCGTCGGCTGTTGGACCACGTCCGCGACGGCATCCGCATCGCCCTCGGTTGGGGGACGTCGGTTGAGGCGACTGTCACCCGGGTGGCGGTGGAGCGGCCAAGCCGGGTGGAGGTCGTGCAGGTGGGAGGAGACCTGGCGATGCCCACGTCGTCGTCGGGCCACCACCTGGTGCGGGAGCTCGCCACCCGCCTCGGCGGCCAGTACTCGTTCCTCCCCGCCCCCGTGCTGCTGGAGAGCCCGGGCCTGACCAAACAGATGCTGCAGGACCCGGTGATCCGCCAGCAGCTCGACCTGGCCCGCACCGCCGATCTCGCCGTCGTCGGCATCGGCCTCCCGGGGCGGGGGTTCGCCGAGAAGGTGATCGCCGACGCCTACACGGGTGACAAGACCCCTGCCGCCGTCGTCTGCGCCCGCCTCGTCGACCACTCCGGCGAGGAGGTCCCCGGCCCTCTCCGGGAGCGGGTCGTCGCCCTCACCCTCGACGAGCTGCGGGCCATCCCCACCGTGATCGGGGTGGCGGCGGGACCAGAGAAGGCAGAGGCGGTGGTGGCCGCCCTCAACGGCGGCCTCATCGACGAGTTGGTATGCGACCAGGCGCTGGCCGCCGCCGCCCTGCGCCTGGCAGAACAGGAGAGTTGACCATGCCGAAACGTGACCCCACGACACCGGACGGCGCCCGCCGGTCGCTGCTGGTGATGTGGACGATCCGCAGGTTCGAGGAGGCCCTCGAGGAGCTGTTCGCCCGGGGCGTGCTGCACGGGACGATGCACCTGTCGATCGGCCAGGAGGCCGTCGCCGAAGGGGTGGCGGCAGCCCTCGACGAAGGCGACTTCATCACCTCCACCCACCGGGGCCACGGCCACGCCATCGCCCACGGCGCCGACCTGGAGCGGATGTTCGCCGAGCTGCTGATGAAGGACACCGGCTACTGCCGGGGCCGGGGCGGTTCGATGCACATCGCCGACGTCGCCGCCGGCAACCTCGGCGCCAACGGCATCGTCGCCGGTTCGATGACCATCGCCACCGGCGCCGCCTTCTCCCAGATGATGCAGGGCACGGGGAAGGTGGTGGCCTGCTTCTTCGGCGACGGCGCCGCCAACGAGGGGGCGTTCCACGAGTCGCTGAACCTGGCGGGGATCTGGTCGCTGCCGGTCGTGTTCGTGTGCGAGAACAACCAGTACGGCATGTCGATGGCGGTCGACAAGGCCACCGCCGGCGGCTCGATCGTGCGGCGGGCCGACGCCTACGGCATCCCCGGGGTGAGGGTCGACGGCAACGACGTCGTGGACGTGTTCCGCAACACCTCCGAGGCGGTCGCCCGGGCCCGCAGGGGAGAAGGGCCGATCCTGATCGAAGCGGTCACATACCGCTACCGGGGCCACTCCAAGTCGGACCGCAACCTGTACCGCACCGTCGACGAGATCGAGCAGTGGCGGAAGAGCCGCGACCCCCTCGACCGCTACGAAGCCCGGGTGATCGACGAAGGCTGGCTCACATCCGACCAGCTGGAGGAGTGCCGGATCGAGGCGAGAGACGCCGTCCGCCGGGCGGTGGAGGCGGCCTTCCGTGCCCCCGACGCCGACCCCGCCGACCTCGTAGGAGCGGCCTATGCCTGAGACCATGACCTACGCCGCCGCTCTCCGGGCGGCGATGCGCCTGCTGCTCAGCCAGGACGAGCGGGTGTTCCTCGCCGGTGAGGACATCGGCGTCTACGGCGGGGCCTTCGGGGTCACCGACGGCCTGGTCGCCGAGTTCGGGGAGGAGCGGGTGCGCGACACCCCGATCTCCGAAGAGGCGATCGTCGGTCTCGCGGTCGGGGCCGCGATCACGGGGATGCGCCCCATCGTCGAGATGCAGTTCTCCGACTTCGTCGCCAACGCCATGGACCCCCTCGTCAACCAGGCCGCCAAGCTCCACTTCATGTACGGCGGCAACGTCACGGTGCCGATGATCGTGCGGGCCCCCGGCGGGGGCGGCACCGGGGCCGCCGCCCAGCACAGCCAGAGCCTGGAGGCGTGGTTCGCCCACGTCCCCGGCCTCAAGGTGGTGCTGCCGGCCACGCCCCAGGACGTCCACGACCTGCTCCTCGCCGCCTACCTGGACCCCAACCCGGTCGTGTTCTTGGAGCACAAGCTCCTCTACAAGACCGAAGGCCCCGTCGAGCTGCGCTCGCGGGCCGAGGACACCCCGGCGCGGATCGGGGAGGCCAAGGTGCTGCGGGAGGGCACGGACCTGACCATCGCCGCCTATTCGATCATGACACCCCGGGCGCTGGAGGCCGCCGACGGGCTGGCGTCCGCCGGCATCGAAGCGGAGGTGATCGACCTGCGCACCGTCCAGCCCCTCGACATCGACACGGTGCGGGCCTCGGTGAAGAAGACCGGGAGGCTGCTGGTCACCCACGAGGCGCCCCAGCCCGTCGGGGTCGGGGCGGAGGTCGTGGCCGGCGTCTGCGAGTCCGACGCCCTCGACTACCTGCTCGCTCCGGTCGCCCGGGTGTGCGGCCAGCCGGTGCCGATGCCGTACGCCCGTGAGCTGGAACGTGCCGTCATCCCCCAGGTGGAGGACGTCGAGGCCGCCGCCAAGGAGCTCGTGAACGCATGAACGAACCCCGCGACATCCGCCTGCCGGCCCTGTCCGCCCAGATGGAGGAAGCCGTCCTCCTGGAGTGGCGGGTGGCGGCCGGCGACCACGTCGAACAGGGCCAGCCTCTCGCCGAGATATCGACCGACAAGGTCGACATGGACCTCGAGGCGCCGTTCTCGGGGACCATCCACGAGCTCGTCGCCTCCGAAGGCGACACGATCCCCGTCGGCGGGGTCCTCGCCACCGCCATCCCCGACGAAGAGGACCTCCTCGGCGGGCTCAGCCTCGGCGACGAACCGGCGGCCGACACCGCCTCCGCGCCCGAAGACCGCCCGGCCGACGACGCATCTTTCGGGACCGCCCCGCCCGCCGAGCCGGAGACGACCCCCACGGGCATAGTCGCCGCCTCCCCGGCTGCCCGGGCCCTCGCCCGCCGGCTGGGCGTCGACCTGACCGGCGTCACCCCGACCGGAAAACGGGGCCAGGTCACACCCGAAGACGTGCGGGCGGCCGCCGAGCGTTCCCAGGAAGCGACGGCGCCTGCCGCTTCTCCTGCCCGTGCGGCTGCGCCGGCCCCGGAGCCCGCCCCGGCCCCCCAGGGAGTCGACGACGCCCGTCGCCAGGCGGTGCGGCGGGCCACCGCCGAGATCATGGAGCGGTCCGCCGCCGTTCCCCAGTTCACGCTCTACCGCCAGCTCGTCCTCGATCGGGCGGCAGAGAAGCGAGGAGGCCGCAGCTGGACGACCGAGGTGGTGCGCGCCATGGCCGAGGCGCTCCGCTCCCACCCCGAGCTCAACGTCCGTTGGGACGCCGAGACGCGCACCGCCGTCGCCATCGACGGCGTCTCCGTGGGCCTGGCCGTAGACCGGCCCGGGGTGGGGCTGGTGGTGGCGACCATCGCCGACCCCGATCTGTTGGCGCCCGACGAGGCCGACGCCGCCATCCGGGCGCTGGTCGACCGGGCCCGGACGGGAAAGCTCCGGCCCGAGGACATGGCCCCGGTGTCGATCACCCTCTCCAACCTGGGTGGTCTCGGGATCGACCGGTTCAACGCCCTGCTGGTCCCCCCGCAGGCGGTGATCCTGTCGATGGGCACGGTCCGGCCCCGGCCGGTCGTCACCGGCGACGGCGGCCTGCGGGCGGCCCTCACCTGCGAGGTGGGGTTGACGGTCGACCATCGGGTGGCCGACGGCGCCGACGGCGCCCGCTACCTCGACTCGTTGGCGGCGATAGTGGAGGCGCGCCGCTAGGACGCCGCCGCCAGGATCCGGCGCACCTCGGCGGGGTCGTCGGCGGCGAGGCATTCCCGGGCCAGCTCCCGGCAGTTCTCCCGGGACAGGGCCCGGATGCGGCTCTTCACGATCGGGACCGAAGGCGGGCTCATCGACAACTCGTCGACGCTGAGGCCCACCAGCACCGGCGTGGCGAGGGGGTCGCCGGCGAGCTCCCCGCACACCCCCACCCAGCGGCCCTTCTCGTGGGCCGCCTCCACGACCTGGCGGATGAGACGCAGCACCGCCGGGTGCAGGGCGTCGGCGAGCGGCGCCACCACCGGATTGGTGCGGTCCACCGCCAGCGTGTACTGGGTGAGGTCGTTGGTGCCGATCGAGAAGAAGTCCACCTCGTCGGCCAGCAGGTCCGCCATCAGCGCCGCCGAGGGGACCTCGATCATCACCCCGACCTCGATGTCGGTGGCCCGTTCGATCCCGGCCCGGTCCAGCTCGGCTTCCACCTCTTCGAGGATCCGGCGGGCGGCCCGCACCTCGGCGGGCGACGCCACCATCGGGAACATCACCTGCACCGTGCGCCCCGCCCCCGCCCGGAGGATCGCCCGCAGCTGGGTGCGGAAGATCTCCGGTTCGGCCAGCGTCAGGCGGATGCCGCGTTTTCCGAGGAACGGGTTGAGCTCGGGGGCGATCTCGACGGCCGGCAGCTGCTTGTCGCCGCCGACGTCGAGGGTGCGGAACACGACCGGGCCGGTCGGGAACGGGCCCATGATCGCCCGGTAGGCCTCGACCTGCTCGTCTTCGTCGGGCAGGTCGGCGCGGTCGAGGAACATGAACTCGGTCCGCACCAGCCCCACCCCTTCGGCGCCAGACTCGGCGGCCCGGACGGCGTCTTCGACGCCTCCCACGTTGGCGACCACCTCGACCAGGTGCCCGTCGATGGTCGCCGCCGGCTCCTTGGCGTGGGCGATCGCCTCAGCCCGCTCCCGCTCCTGGCGTTCGATCTCCGCCCGGGCGGAGGCCACCTCGTCCTCGGAGGGGTCGAGCAACACGGTGCCGGCGTCCCCGTCTAAGACGGCGGTGGTGCCGGCTGTGGCGTCGACCTCGCCGATGCCGACGACGGCGGGGATGCCGAGGGAGCGGGCGAGTATGGCAGTGTGGGACACCGCCGAGCCGACCATCGTGCAGAAGCCCAGCGCCATCCCCGGTGGGATCAGCGCCGTGTCGGAAGGGGTGAGGTCGTAGGCGACGATGATCGACGGCTCCGACAGCCCGGACAGGTCGGGCTGTCCCACCCCCAGCAGCTCGCGGAGGATCTGGGTGCCCAGGTCGCGGATGTCGGCGGCGCGGGCGGCGAAGTACTCCTCTTCCATCGCCTCGAACTCGCCTGCCACCCGCTCGGCGACCTCGGCGACCGCCGCCTCGGCGTATGCGCCGCGGCGGATCTCCTCTTCGATCGGATCGGTGAGGGAAGGGTCCTCCAGGAAGAGGGCGTGGGCGGAGAAGATCTGGGCGGCGTCGTCGCCGATCTCGGCCCGGGTCTTCTCCTCGAGGCGGCCCAGATGGGCGGCGACCCGCTCCACCGCCTGGTGGAAGCGCTCCACCTCGGCGTCGGCGTCTTCGGGCTCCCCTTGGGGAAGCGGAGGCAGCTCGTGGCGGTAGAGGTGGATGGGGCCCACCGCCACGCCGCCGCTGGCGGCGACGCCTTTCAGCAGGCGGCTCATGCCAGTTCGGTCTCCACCAGCTCCACTAGGGCATCCACGGCTCGCTGGGCGTCGGGGCCCTCGGCGACGATTTTGATCTCGTGGTTCTGGGCGACCGCCGCCTTGATGACACTGAGTGGGCTCTTGGCGTCGGCGGCCTCGCCGTTGCGGGTGAGGTTCTGGACGGTGATCGTCGACTCGAACTCCTTGGCCTTGCGCACGAACAGCGCGGCGGGGCGGGCGTGCAGGCCGACTTCGTTGGTGACGACGACCGTTGCCTCGGCTCGATCCACTGTCTCTCCTCTATCTGTCGGGTAGGTGCAACGTGATGGTGGCCAATCGCTCCGCCGCTTCCAAGCGGGCGACGGCGTCGATGGCGGTCGACCCGGCCGCCACCACGCCTTCGCCGGCGACCACGCCGACTCCCGGCTCGGTCACTTCGGCGCCGAAGACGATGCGGCCGCAGCACTCGGCCAGGTCCCGGGACACGCTCTCGTCGACTCTCCGGTCGGCGGCAGCCAGCGCCATCAGCGCCGGGGGATGGGCCCACACCGCCGCCCCCACCGCGGCGGCCGCCCGGGCGAGAGGGCCGGCGTCGGCGGAAACGGTCTCGAGGCTGCGGCCGTCGATCTCCGCTGCCATAGAGCCTTCCCGGGTGACGGCCACCGTCCGGTCGGTGCGGCGCACCGCCACCGTCGACGCCGCCGCGGTGCCCAGCCCGGTCGACACCAGGTAGTCGCGGGCCGAGCGGACGTCTTCGACCAGGGGTCGCTGGGCGGGGGAGGAATACAGCGTCTCTTCGGCGACGCGCCGCACCCTCCCCGGCTGCATCCTCTGGGCCCGGGCGACGGAGGAACGGATGGCGCGGTCGATGAAACGCGTGGTCATCCCTTGTCTAGTCCCAACCGAGCTGCATGTCCTGCAGGCGGCGGAGATGGACGATCGCCAGCGACTCGTCGACTTCGACCGCGTCCCGGGTTATGACCTCGCCTGCCTTCAGCGGCCGGGTGACGGTGGCGCCGGGGGCGACGCCCAAAGGCAACATGTCCCCCGCCCGGGCCGCTTCGACGGTCTCGATCATCCCGTAGACGGTGAAGCCGCCGAGCCCGTCGATTTTCTCGCCTTCGTTCAGGTCGCGCTTGGCGACGGCCACCGACTCGGCCGTGGGGGGAGTGGTGGTGGCGATGACGGTCTCGTTGCGGAGCACCGCCCGGGCGATCGAATGCGGCGTCTCCAGGCTGGTCAGGTGGTACGGGCGGTAGAGGGCCCAGTAGGGGCCGGGGCCCATCGACAGGTACTCCAGGTCCCGCACCAGCTTGGGATGCTCGGTGCGGAACACCACGAACACCCCGGGGGCGACGCCCCGGCCGTATTCGACCACCCCGGTCCTCTCCAGGATCCCGCCGTCGGAGCGGGGCACGAAGGTGGTCGCCAACTCGGAGGGGCTGACGGCGGGTCCGTGCATGCCGGGCACGTCGGGGACGAAGCCGACGGCGTTGGCGAACGACGTCATCTCGACCATCGTCTTCGTGCCGTCGACGAACGACGCCAGCATCTTCGGGTTCATGTTCTGCTCGGCGGCGGCAGCGGCGACCGACTCGGGGGTGGCGGTGCGGTCGAGCGGGTTGTTCTTTCCCTTGCCGGCGCAGATCACCTCGAAGCCGAGGGAGGCGGCGAAGTCGTACAGCTCCATCGTGGCGCCGGGCTCGTCGCCCGAGGTGAGCGTGTAGACGACGCCGGCACTGTCGGCCATCTTGCGCAGCAGATAGCCGACGGTGGCGTCGGCCTCCACGTTCATCTGCATCACGTGGCGTCCGTGGAGGATCGCCTGGTAGGCGACCCACGCCCCCACGTCGGGGATGCCGGTCGCCTCGACGGTGATGTCGACCGGCGCCAGCCAGGCGACGTCGGGGGTGGTGGTCGCCACGCGGCGCCCCTCGGCCACGGCCTGGGCGCCGACGTCGGGGTCGTCGGTCTCGACGATCAGATCGGGCTTGACTCCCGCCGAGATCAGCACCTCGGTGGCACGCCCGGGGACGACGTCGCAGACCACGAAGGCGCGCATGCCGACCATGCCCTCCATCTGGGCGACCAGGCCTTCTCCCATCTGCCCGGCGCCGACGATCCCGACTTTGATCGGGTCTCCCTGCCGTTGGCGTTCTTTCAGTTCGGGCAGGAGCATCGATTCCTCCCAGATGTGATCCGCACCGTCATCCCCTCCTTCAGCTCGGGGACCGGCCCGGCTGTGACCGAGATGTCACCCGGCAGCTCGGCGGCGGTGAGCTCGTTGAACTTGACCACCAGGTGCCCGAGTTGGGCGAGGTTCTGGTTCGCCACGTCCCCGACGGCGGTCACCGAGTAGGTGGAGCCGTCGATTTCGAGCAGGTCCCCGGGCTCCACCGGGTCGTGGAGCTGGGCGGTGTGGGTGAGTACGGCGAAGTCGTGGAGCTCCTCGGGAGCGTCTTCTCCGAAGAAGATCAGCACCCCGTCGGCCGCGAACTCGGCCGCCATCTCCCCAACCGCGATGACGGTTGTCTCGTACTTGATCATTCGCTTGGTTCGTCGCGGCCGGCCCGGAGGCCGGGAGGGGGCACTTGCCCCTCCCGGCTCTCAGTCCTCGACGATCTCGATCGTCTCGACGGTCACCCCGGAGACGAAGTTCTCCTCGGTGATGAAACGCATCAGCGGCCCGGAAGGGCTGGCCCCGTGGATGTCGACGGTGAGCACGCCCTTCATCGGGTACACCCCGATGCGGGCGGTGCCTCCGCAGTCGATCACGGCGACGGCGATCTCGTCGAAGTCGGCCTTCGACTTGAACCCGTCGAAGGCGCGGCCTCCGCTCAGCTCGGCGATCCGGGCGGCGACAGGGTGGATGCCGCCGCCGGTCACCGAGTAGATGAGGTCCTTGCCGGGCTTGGGCTCGATGATGAAGCCCTTGCCCCAGCCCTTCGGCCCCGGCCACACCCGCACCTTGCGGTACGTGCCGGCCGGAGGCGGCTCGGGATGATCGAGCTCGGGCTCGGCCGCGCCCTGATCGGTCGGCTCGGCGACCTCCGCGGCGTCTTCCTGGGCAGGCGTCTCTGCGACGCCGCTCTTTTCGACTTGCTCTTCGGTCTGCTTCTTCCGGCGGAACAGGGGCACGGTCGATTCCTCCTAGGTCAGTTCGTGTAGAGGCCGGCGCTGAAGATCCAGCCGATGACCACGGCCAGTGGCCCGGTCACCATACGGCTGAACAGGACGGCGGGCACGCCCACCTCGACGGTCTCGGGTTCCGCTTCGCCGAGGGCCAGGCCTACCGGGATGAAGTCGCAACCCACCTGCGGATTGATGGCCCACAGGGCGGGCAGGGCCATCGTCGGCGAGATGTTGCCCATGCCGATCTGGGTGCCCAGCAGCACGCCGATCACCTGGGCGATCACCGCACCGGGCCCGAGCAGGGGCGACAGCACCGGCAGGCCGATGATCACCGACAGGACCAGGAGGCCGATGACGTTGTTGGCGAGCGGCGAGAGCACGTTCGCCAGCCAGTCGCCGATGCCGGTCTCGATGATGACGCCGATCAGGAAGGCGATGAACGCCATGAACGGCAGGATGTTCTTGATGACCTGGTCGATCGTGTCGCGCCCCGCCTGATACAGGGTGCCGACGACCCCGCCGACCGCCTTGCCGATTCGAGTGAGAAGCTGGTTCACTGCTCGATCCTCCTCTCTCAGGCGGCCTGGGCGGCCGTGTCCTGGCGGGCCCACATGATCTTGGTGATGCGCTCGGTGACCAGCCCGCGGATGTAGATGACGATGAAGCCGGTGATCAGGTACCGGATGGCGAGGTCGCCCAGCGGCAGACCCAGCTGCTCGATTCCGGTGGCGATGCCCAGCCACACGAACAGCTCACCCGGGTTGACGTGCGGGAAGATGCCGAGGGGCGGGTGCACCATCGACACCGCCGAGTCGTAGAACGCCGGCTTGTACCTCTCCGGCAGGAACTGGCCGTTCGTGTAGCACATCGGGTTCGTCAAGAAGAACACCGACAGGAACGGCCAGATCAGGTAGCGGATCGGGGTGTAGGCGAACCCTTCCCGGCCCGCCCATTCACCGAACTTGTTCACGCGTTCCGGCCCGATCAGGGCGATCAACGCGTTCACTGCGGTGAGGAGCACCACCAGCATGGGGATGATCCCGGTCACCAGGCCGACGAAGGTCTCGCCGCCTGCCCGGAACCAGCTGATGAACTCCTCAGCTGCCGCTGCTAGAGCGTCCAGCATCCTTCCTCCTCTCGGATCGATACCTCCTCACCCCGTTGCGGGGTGCTCCGTCCCGGTCGGGCGTCACTCCGAGCCCTCCCTTTCGTCCGATCCGGGCGAAGACTTGGCCAGCTTCTGGCGGATGAAGCCGGCGGCGTGATCTAGGGCCTTCCAGGTCTTGGGCGAGACACCCTGCGGCGGGTCGCCCTTTCCGATGTCGTCGAGGTGCATTCCCTCGAGCTGGGGGAGGTCCTTCATGTCGGCGAAGACAGTGAACCCGCTGAGGTATCCAGCGGCCGTGACCCGCTGGTGGAGGTCGGTCACCAATACGGCGTAGGTCTTGCGGCGGTAGTTGGTGCCGGCGAGCCCCACCGCCATCTCGGTCCCTCTGCGTCGCATCTCCTGGCTGCGTCGGTGGAAGCGCCGCATCTGCCAGTTGGACATGAAGATCTGCAGCAGCCACGCCCCGACGAGGACGACGAGCAGGGTGATCGTGGTGCGGTCCATCAGCCTGCCCTCGCCGCCGACTCGCGGTGGAGCGTGAGGACGTCGTGGGCGGCCGCCGAGTCGGTGATCAGCACGTCGAGGTACCCGGCCCGCAGCACGGCCAGGATGGCGGCGGCCTTGGAGCGGTTGCCGGCCACGCCGATCACGGTCCCGTTGGCGGCCACCTCGTCGGGCCGGAGGGCGATCACCCGGTGGTTGTAGGGGCTGTCGACGATCCGTCCCCGCTCGTCGATGAGGAAGCCGAGGAAGTCGCCCACGATGCCCTGCTCGCGCAGCGCCGGGACGATGTCTTCGGTGAAGTACCCGGCCCGCACCAGCCCCGACACCCGGGAGTCGATGGCGCCGATGCCGAAGATCCCGACCTCGGCGGAGCGGGCCAACGTCAGGGTGTTGGCGATGGTGCGGTCGGAGAGGAGATCGGCGGCGGTCTCCTCGTTGGAGACGATCAGCGGGGCGGCGAGGTAGCGGAAATCGCCGGCGAGTTTCTCGGCCAGGTCCCGGGCCAGGTTGGAGCCGTCGATGCCGGGGTCGCCGTCGCCCACCGATCCCATCACCTGGAGCACGGTGACACCCTCCAGCTGGATCTGGGGCATCGCCCGCACCACGCTGTGCAGGGCCGCACCCCAGCCGATCGCCACGTCGATGCCCGAGCGGAGCCGCCGCTGGAGGGCGATGGCGCCGAGACGGCCGAGGCGGCGCAGGGTCATCTCCCAGTCGAGCTCGTCGGAGACGAGGACCCGCGCCTCGGACAGCCCGAAGGTCTCCTGGAGCTCTTCTTCGAGGCGGGTGTCGGTGCGGAGGGGGACCTGGACCCGGATCTGGACGAGGCCCTTCTCCCGGGCCTCGTTGAGCAAGCGGGACACCATCGACCTCGACTTGCCGATCCGGCGGGCGATCTCGCTCTGGTCGAGGTCGTCCTCGTAGTACCAGGTGGCGATCTTTCCCAGGTATTCGAGACGTTCGTCTTCTGTCACCACGCCCCAGTTCACAGATGTGAATCAGCCACGCACTTGTGTGCGGTCGGCGGGGGAAGGTAGGAGAAGGTTTTCCGGGGGTCAACTCATCGATTCACAAAGGTGAATCGACACCGGGCGAGGTCAGTGCCGGGATCGTCCCCGGACACAGGATCCCGCCCGGGCATAGGATCGGCACCGGAACCGACAGGAGGGGTGGCCCCGATGGCCAACATGGTGGAAGAGATACTGGGCCAGATCGATCCCGACGAGCTCGCCTCGCGTGTCGGGACGGATCCGGAGACGGCGATGGACGCCGCCCGCAAGGCGCTGCCGGCCCTGCTCGGCGGCCTCGACCTCGAAGTGCAGGGCGGCAAGGCCGACGCTCTCGCCGCCGCCGCACTCCAGGACCACGAGGGACGCCTCGACCAGCCGAACCCGCTGGCGAGCGTCGACCCGGCGGAGGGCCAGAAGATCCTCGGCCACATGTTCGGCGACCGGCTGGGGACGGTCGAACAGCGCCTGGGCGGAACCAGCCAGGCCGGGTCGTCGATCTTCTCGAAGCTGCTGCCGATCCTCGCTCCGCTCGTGATGTCCTGGCTGGCCGGCCGCATGCGCGGTGCCACGAAGCCGAGCGGTGGTGGTGGCGGCGGCGGGGGGCTGGACGACCTGCTCGGCGGTGGCGGGCTCTCGGACATCCTCGGGGGCCTGCTCGGCGGGGAGAAGGAGTCCGCCAGACAGTCGATGCCCGACCTCGGCGGCCTCTTCGACATGTTCGGCGGAGGATCCGGCGACGACAAGGGCGGTCTGCCCGACGTGGGGGATCTCTTCGGGAAGCGCTGAGCCTACGGGCGGTGCCGGCGAGCGGGGCCGACGAAAGCGGCCGCGAACACCGCCAGCGCCGCCAGGTAGACGATCCGGCCCCGGCCCAGGTCGGTGAAGGTGCGGACCCCGGCGAGGAAGGCGGCCGCCGGGTAGGCGACCAGGGCCAGCGCCGGCAGGAACCTCCTCTGGGGGAACACCGCGTACCAGGCCGCCAGCACGGCCAGAAACGCCAGCCAGGCGGCGGTGAACCGACCGCTGAGCCCGGCGAGCTCGAACGGGACCAGCACCGACGCCGCGGCCGGCTCCACCCAGAACAGGATGCCGATCCCCGTCAGCGCCCCGGCCAGGCCCAGGACCACCTCCGAGCGCTCGGTGTCGTCGGCCACGACTTCGGATCCCCGCAAGGCCCCCAACAGGGCTCCCCACCACGCCGGGGCCGCCCCGAAGACGACGACCCACGACCAGGCCTGCCAGCGAGAGAAGTCGAACGACCCCAGATGGAGCGGGATCGCCGCCAGCGTGGGCAGGGTGAGGGCGAGGCTGGCCGCCAGCAGGCTCCGCACCTGCTCGTGGGGCAACCGGGCGGCCACCGCGAACATCACCGCCGAAGCCAGGTAGAAGCCGCCGACCAGCGCCGCCAGCGGCGGCGGCCCCAGCTCCCACGCGAAGTAGACGCGGGTGGCGTCGGGGAAGGTGAAGAGGGCGGCGCCGGTCAGGGCAGACGCGACCGCCACGGCCAACAGGCCGATGCGCGCCCAGACGACCGCGGTGGTGGGGGTGGGTTCCGCCCTGACAGCCACAGCCGGACCTTATCGGGCGAGCTCGATGCGGGCTCGAGGATTCGTCAGGTGCCCCACACGGGCGGCGGCTCCAGCGTGCCTTCGGTGAAGAACCAGTACTCGCGGAGCCGTCGGCACAGGCCGGACTCGTCGAAGTGGAGCAGCAGGCACCCGGCGAGAGTCGTCGGGTTGCCCTCGACTGTCATGTTGGTCCAGAACTCGACCATCGCCCGCGATCCGTCGGCGATGGGCTCTCCCATCCGGACGCGCACGTCGCTCTGGGTGGCGGTGGCGTCTGCCCAGTATTCCCTCACCCCGTCGCGTCCCCGATGGGGCTCGCCGTAGACGTAGTCCAGGTACTCGGCGTCTTCGGTGAACAGGGAGGCGGCGGCTTCGGGGTCGCGTTCCTCCCATGCCCGCCGGTACGACTCCACCCATTCGTCCAATCGCATACCAACACCTCCGCTCTGGTCGGGCGAGCATAGGCCGTCACCGACGGGCGCCGCCCCGGTAGGCGGCCGCCACCGACACCACCGTGGCCCCGTCGGCTTCCAGCGCCCGGGTGATCGCCTCCAGGGTGGCTCCGGTCTCGATGACGTCGTCGACCACCACCACCCGGCTGCGCGGGGCGCCGCACGTGACGAACGACCCGGCGAGCACCACCTTCCGCTCGACCGGCGTCAGCCGCTTCGCCTCCGGTGTCGGCCGGAGCTTGCGGACCAGCCCCGGCACGAAGGGGATGTCGAGGATGTCGGCGATCATCTCGGCGAGGATGTAGGGGAGGGAGTAGGGGCGCTTCCTTTCTCCGTCGGGCACCGGCACCACCGCGTCGGCCCGGCGGATCCCCGGGTGGAGGCGCATGGCCCGGGCCATCCGGCGCCCGAGCTGGCGGGCGGCGCCGAGATCGCCCACGCCCCGGCGCGGCTTGGCCTGGCGGAGGAGGCCCGACCACTCTGATCGCCCCTCCTCGGGTGCGTGGGGATGGAACGCCCAGAACTCGCCCACCGGGGTGGGCACGGGGTACGCCTCGGACGCGAAGCGGAGGAAGCGGTCGACGTCGTGGTGGCGGCCGGCTTCGACCAGGACCGTCACCTCGTCGTGCGACGTGGACAGGTCGAAAAGAGGAGCGATGTCGGCGAGCCGGGCGGCGACCTCGGAGGAGGCCGGGCCGCGCAGGCTCACCTGCCAGCGGCCGTCGTCGGCTTCGCGCAGCTCGTAGGAGAGGTGTCCCGGCGCGTCGGCGCGCGTGCCCCGGTCCCGCCTCTGCTCGAAACTCATTCTCACCCCCTCGGCGGAATGCGCGCAGAATCCGCGTATTCCATCGGCTTCGACGCCGGCTCTGCTGACTAGATCGATCGACCTAGATCGCAGATACGAGTCGCGGCGTCATTCCCCCCGGTTCTTCCCGACCCCAGCCGATCGGCAGTGCTAGCGTCGCTGCAAACGCTTGCTGAACAGGAGTCGTTCTTTCGGATGAACCTCGATGCCTTTCTCGTCCAGGCGTTGAACGGCCTCAGCTTCGGGGCGCTTCTCTTCCTCCTCGCCAGTGGTTTCACCCTCGTCTTCGGGCTGATGCGCATCGTCAACCTGGCGCACGGCGCCCTCTACCTGGCCGGCGGGTATGTGGGCATCGTCACCGCGGTCGCCACTGGCAACTTCCTCTTCGCACTGCTTGCCGGTGCTCTGGCGGCCGCTCTGCTCGGGCTCGTCTCCGAACGGGTGCTGCTCCGGAGGGTGCGGGGCTTGGAGCTGCCCGAGGTGCTGCTCACGGTCGGCATCGGACTGGTGATCGCCGACGTGGCTCTGGCGATCTTCGGGGGCAACCCCCAGTCGCTGACCCCGCCCCGGTGGCTCTCCGGTGCCCTCGACCTGGGCTTCATCGCCTATCCCCGCTACCGGTGGTTCGTCATCGGTCTCGCCGTGCTGGTGGGTGTCGGCCTCTACTTCGTGCAGAACAAGACGAGGGTGGGGGCGATCATGCGCGCCGGTGTCGACGACCGGGAGATGACGGGGATGATGGGCATCAACGTCGATCGGGTCTTCGCCTGGCTGTTCGTCTTCGGGGCGGCGTTGGCCGGCCTGGCGGGCGTTGCCGCAGCGGGCCAGCTGACCATGCGCCCCGGAGCCGACACCGAGATCCTCCTGTTCGCCCTAGTGGTCGTCATCGTCGGCGGCTTGGGGAGCGTCACCGGGGCGGCGGTGGGCTCCGCTCTCATCGGCCTCATCGACTCGTTCGCCAAGGTGTGGATCCCCGAGCTGTCGTACTTCGCGGTGTTCGCGCCGATGGCCGTGGTGCTGGTGTTCCGGCCCCGGGGGCTGTTCGGGCTTCCCCAGATCTCGGAGGCGCCGCCACCGCTGCGAGCCGACACCAATGGCAGGCTGAGCGGCAGAACCACGGCAGTGCTCATCGCCCTCGGCCTGGGGGCGATATATGCCGCTCCCTATGTACTCCCGCCCTTCCTGGTCTCTCTCCTCACGCTGGTGTTCATCTCGGGCTTGCTCGCCACGAGCGTCAACCTCCTCGCCGGGGAAGCGGGACTGGTCTCGATCGGCCACGCCGGGATCGCGGCCGCGGCCGGATACGGGATCGCCTGGGCGACGGTGAACGGGATGGGGGTGGGGGCGAGTCTCGCCATCGCGCTGGTGCTCGTCCTGGCGGTGTCGGCGGTCTTCGGCCTCACCACGATGAAGACGAAAGGAATCGTCTACCTGATGATCACCCTGGCCCTGGGCATGGTCTGCTACGGCCTGGCCTTCCGCCTGTCCAACATCACCGGAGGCCAGAACGGACTCAAGGGGATCGCCCGCCCGCCGCTGTTCGACGCGTGGTGGCAGTTCTACTACTTCGCCGCCGCAGTCTTCGTGCTAGCCGTCGCCTTCGTCGCCTGGGTCCGTCGCTCCCCCTTCGGGCTCGCTCTCCGTGCCATCCGGGACAGTGAGAGCCGCGCCGCCTCGCTCGGCTACTCGGTGGCCGGCACCAAGTTCGTGGCAACGCTGCTGTCGGGGCTCCTCGCTGGAGCCGCCGGGATGCTGGCCGTGTGGCACGCCGAGTTCATCAGCCCGGCCACCGTGTCGTTCGGACGGTCGGCGATGGCGGTGGTGATGGTGATCCTCGGCGGCACTGGGGCCTTGCTAGGGCCTCTGGTGGGAGCGGGCGTGGTGGTCGGCTTCGAGCACCTCATCAGCTCCTACGTCGACCGCTGGCCCACCCTGCTCGGGCTCGCCTTCATCCTCGTCGTGATGTTCATGCCCAACGGCATCATCGGGCAGTTGCGGTCACGTCTCCGCTCGGCGCCGCGTCGGAGCCAAGCGCCGGAGGCGCTCGAAATGGCGCCCTAGAAACCCCTAGCTCGAAAGGAGGTGATGATTTCGCGTCGACCACTACAAGCGTTTGCAGAACCGGCTACGGTTGCTGACCGAGAGAAGGGACCAGGAGAAGACATGCACGCCAAACTCCAACGGAGACTCCGCCAGATCGCCGTGGTAGCGGTTCTGGCTCTGATCGCCGCCGCCTGCGGTGCCCCCGGTGGGGGCGACGCCGAAGAGCCGGCCACCACCGAACCCCCTCCCGCCACGTCCGAAGCGCCTCCCGATACGGCGGAAGAGACCCCCGACACGACGACCGCCGACACCTCCGACAGGGAGACGTCGGGAACCGTCAAGGTGGGGTTCATCTCTCCCACGACGGGGTTCGTCGCCGCCCTCGGCATCGACATGCAGCGCGGCTGGAACATGTACTGGGAACAGAACGGGAACGTCGTCGACGGCATCACCGTCGAGACCGTCTTCGAAGACGACGCCGGTGACCCCGACGTCGCTCTGACCAAGGCGCGGCGGCTCGTAGAGGAAGAGCAGGTGGACATCGTCGCCGGACCGATCCTCGCCAACACGGCCTACGCCGTCGCCGAATACGTCGCCGGCCAGGGGATCCCCAGCTTCCACATCACCGCCGCCGACGACATCACCCAGCGCGAGTACGACCCTCATGTGCTGAGGGTCGGCTACAGCAGCAGCCAGACCAACTTCCCCGCCGGGCAGTGGGCCTTCGACCAGGGCTACCAGCGGGCGGTGACGATCTGCCCCGACTACGCCTTCGGCTGGGAGAGCTGCGGCGGCTTCGTCTCCGCCTTCACCGAGGCGGGCGGCGAGATCGTCGAGCAGATTTGGCATCCGCTGGGCAACCAGGACTTCAGCTCCTATGTGACCCAGATCCAGTCGGCGTCTCCTGACGTCGTCTTCGTCGGCTCCGCCGGCGGCGCAGACGCCATCCAGTTGTGGAACGCCTGGTCCGACTTCGGCATGGCCGGGTCGATCCCGATGATCGGCAACTGCTGCTTCGCCGATCAGGTCTTCCTGCGGGAAGTGGGCCAGGACGCCATCGGTGCGGTGCAGTCGTTCACGTACTGGGTGGAGGGCCGCGAGGACGAAGAGGTCCAGGCATTCGTCTCCGCCTACGAGGAAGCCCACGGGGAGATCCCGTCGCTGTACGCCGCCGGGTCCTACATGATGGCTCAGGTCATCGCCGAAGCGCTGCGCACCACCGGCGGTGAGGTGAACGGCGCCGAGTTCGTCGAGGCCGCCCGGGGCGTCTCCTTGGAGAACAGCCTGTACGGGCCGCTGCAGTTCGACGAATACAACAACGTCGTCGGGCCCGTCTACCAGACGGAGATCGTCGACCGGGGCGACGGCACGCTGTGGGCCGTAGTCGCCGAGACGTTCGACGAAGTCAGCCAGTTCTGGAACAAGACGCCCGAGGAGTACATGCAGAACCCGGTGTTCACACGGGACTACCAGGGCAATTGACCGAGAAGCGTGTTCCGAGCGCCCCCCCGTCCGCCACGGCGGGCGGAGGGGCCCCTCCGCTGGTCATAGAGAACCTCGTCCACCGCTTCGGTGGCGTGACGGCGGTCGACGGCGTGAGTCTCGAGGTCGGGCCCGAGGAGCGGGTGGCGGTGATCGGGCCGAACGGAGCGGGGAAGACGACCCTGTTTCGGCTCATCGCCGGCGAGTTCGTGCCGAGCGAGGGGACCATCCGCCTGTTCGGCCAGGACGTCACACGGTTCCCGGTCCACAAGCGGGCGCGCCTGGGGCTGTCGCGGACGTTCCAAGTCTCGAACCTGTTTCTCAACCTGACCGCGCTGGAGAACGTGAGGGTCGCCCTGCAGGCGGGTCGGCACGATAGGTGGAAGTTCTGGGGCCGCATCCGCCCCGGCGACGAGTTGGAAGGCCGGGCCCGGGAGCTCCTGGCGCAGGTCGGCATCGACGAGCGGGCTGACGTGCCCACCTCCGACTTGTCCCACGGCGAGCAACGCCAGCTCGAGATCGCCGTGGCGCTCGCCACCGACCCGAAGTTCCTCCTGCTCGACGAGCCGGCGGCGGGCCTATCGGCGGCGGAACGGGCACTCCTGCGGAAGGCGCTCCAGAACCTCCCACGTCTGCTGCCGTTCTTGCTCATCGAACACGACATGTCCTTCGCCATGAACCTGTCGGATCGGGTGCTGTGCCTGGACAACGGCAGGCCGATCGCCCTCGGCCCGCCCGACGAGGTACGCGCCGATCCGCACGTCAAGGCCGTCTACCTGGGGAGGGCGGGCTGATGCTCGAAGTGAAGGAGCTGCGCTCCGGCTACGGCAAGGGCGTCGTCCTCCACGGGATAGACCTGAAAGTGGAGGAGCGCCAAGCGGTGGCGCTGCTCGGCCGCAACGGGATGGGAAAGACCACCCTGATCCGGTCGATCTGCGGTCTGGAGCCTCCGACCGTGACCGGAGGCACGGTGACGTTGGCCGGCGAGGGGATCCTCGGCCTCTCCAACTACGAGATCGCCCGCCGCGGTCTCGCCCTCGTCCCGCAAGGACGGCGGGTGTTCGGGACCCTCACGGTCGAAGAGAATCTCCGGATCGGTCATCGCCCCACAGACGGAGGCTGGGACCTCGGGAAGGTCTACGAGCTGTTCCCGCGCTTGGCGGAGCGGCGCAACCAGCCGAGCGGCGTGCTGTCGGGCGGAGAGCAGCAGATGCTGGCGATCGGAAGGGCGCTCATGACCAACCCTCTCGTGGTCCTGATGGACGAGCCGTCCGAGGGGCTGGCCCCGGCGATCCGCGACGTCGTCCGGGACACGCTGATCGCCCTGAAAGAGGACGGGCAGACGATCCTCGTTGCAGAACAGAACGTCGACCTGGCGCTCGACGTAGCCGATCGCCTGGCGGTGATCGGAGAGAGCGGGCGGATCGAATGGGAGGGAGACCCGGCGGAGCTCCGCAACGACCCTGTGCTGATGAACGACCTGGTCGGCCTCTAGGCCGCCGAGAAACACTGGAGGAATCAGAACGATGCCGGAACGGCCAGAACGCGGGAACTATTTGATCGACGGGGCGACCGTCGTCACCGTCGACCCGGAGCTCGGGATCCTCGACCCGGGCCAGGTGCTCGTCCGGGACGGGGAGATCGTCGCCGTCGGGCGGGACCTCGACGCCGAAGGGGCGGAGGTGATCGACGCCCGGCGGATGATCGTGATGCCGGGGCTGATAGACAGCCACTGGCACATGTGGTCGTCGCTCGGCCGCAACTTCATCTCCGAGGGCTACGAGTACTTCCCCGCCAAGTGGGACACCTCCGCCCAGTATGAGCCGGAGGACTTCTACCGCAGTGTGCTCCTGGGATCGGTGGAGGCGCTCAATGCCGGCATCACGACGGTCCACAACTGGTCCCACAACACCCGTACGCCCGACCACGCCGATGCCGAGCTGAGGGCCCACCAGGAGTCGATGGTGCGTGCCCGGTACTCCTACGGCCACCGCGACCTGCTGCCCGAGGACGAAGAGCTCGACTTCACCGACATCGACCGAGTGGCGAACGAGTGGTTCGGCGACCCCGCCACCCTCGACGGGCTCGTCCATCTCGGCGTCAACCTACGCGGGCCCGACCTCGGAAGCGATCGGGTGTTCCACCGTGAGGTCGCCCAGGCACGCGAGCGGGGCCTGCCGATCTCGATCCACACCATGCAGGGCGGCTCGACCAAGGTCGATGCCGTGGACCTGGAAGAGCGTGGGTACCTCGACGGGCCGAAGTTCCTCATCTGTCACTTCCTCGCCGCCCGGGACGTCGACATGGAGGCGATGGCCCGAAACAACACGCCGCTGAGCTTCACGGTCCACTCCGAGCTCCGCCTGGGCGAGGCGGGCGACCCGCGGGCGGCGCTGCTGCGGTTCCGCGATGCGGGGGTGACGGTTTCCTTCTCGATCGACGCCACATCGATCGCCCCGGTCAACCTCTTCGAGGCGATGAACGTTGCCTGGAACATGGGCATCCCCTGGGAGGGGACCCCCACCGCCGACATGGAGGCGATCACGTTCCGCCAGTGCATCGAGATGGCGACGATCAACGGCGCCAAGGCCCTCGGCATCGACCACCTGGTCGGGTCGCTCACCCCCGGGAAGCGGGCCGACCTGATCATGATCCGGGCGAGCGACATCAACGTCGCCCCGGTGGCGGACGTGGAGTCGACGGTGGTGCGGTCGGTCACGCCCGCCAACGTCGACTCGGTGATGATCGACGGCCGCTTCCTCAAGCGCGGGGGACGGCTCTTGGCCCACGACGCCGACGAGATCGTCGCCAAGGCCGAGGAGTCGGCTCTGGCGGTGCGGCGGCGCGCCGGGGGCCGGCTGTCCCCGGACTGATCCCCGCCTTCCGAAGCCCACGTCTCCTCCCGGCCGGGGTTGAACGCCCCGGCCGGGCTACTTCTTGGAGACCATCACCTCGTGCCCATCGGGATCGGTGACCTTTATGTAGGTTCCCCAGGGTTCCTCGACGGGGTCGGTCACCGTGACGCCTCGTTCGCGGAGCTGATGCACGGTCGCTTCGATGTCGTCGCAGGCGAACGTGAGGTAGGCGCCCTCGCCCGGTTGCTTGCCGAATGCCTCTGCGCTCTGCAGGACGATCGAGGTCTGCCCGTGCGGCGGCCTCACTTCGATCCAGCGGGCTCCCGGCCACATCTCGGCGTCGAGGACCTTCTCGAAGCCGAGCTTGTTCACGTAGAAGTCCACCGACTTCTCCTGGTCGGCGACGTACATGACGGCGACGTCGATGTGGGTGATCATGACCCGCCGTCGTTTAGTCGAATGAGCGCCCGCACGTCCACTTTTGCGGGGCCATAACCTCCCGGGAACGGGTAGCGTCGTCTCGGGATGGAGGGACGCGAGCTCGGCGAGACCATCCGCGGCGGAGATGCGAAGCTGCGCCTTCGCTGGTTCCTGGGCGCCTGCGCCCTGATCGCCGCCGGAGGGTTGTTCGCCGACCACGTGTGGTGGAGCGGCGGTGACACCAGCATCGCCGAGCGGATAGGCCAGGCGGTCGGCGTCGTCGTGCCGATCATCGCCGCCGTCGTCTTCGGCTCGCTGGTCGTCTACGGCGTCGTGGCGGGGACGATCGAAGCCGGGCGCCGGCTGGTTCGCCTGGTGCGGCGCATCTACCGGTTCGTCCGCACCCACACCTGGCGGGAGATCGTCGGCACCATCGCCCCGGTCACGTTCTCGGTCGCCGCCTTCTACGTGTTCTCGTTGGTCACCGAAGGCCCGGCCGGGGCGGGTTACTGGCTGCTGGCCGCCTTCGCCGGCGCGGTCATGGCCGGCGGCATCGGGCTCACCTTCGGGCTGATGTGGCCGCTCCTCGAGCTGGTCGGCCAGGGCGTGGGCTGGGTCGTGGCCCTGCCGTGGCGTCTGACCGGCTCACGTTGGGCCCGAAAGGTCCAGGACGTGGTGAAGATCGCCGTCGCCGCCACCCCGTTCGTCGTGGTGCATGGGTTCATCTTCGTGGCGGTGATGACCGACTCGACGTTCACCCGCCAGGCGACCTGGGCCACCTATTACACGTATCTGGCGGGCATCGCCACCGTGGCCACCGCCGCCTGGGCCGGGTCGGCGCTGAAGCGCCGATGGGCCCCGACCGAAGAGTCCGAGGAGCCGGCGGCCGACCTGGGGGAGGAGTACTGGTCGCCGACTGCGATCACCGCCTGGCGGGCGTGGGGCTGGACCGGCCACGTCCTGCGGGGCGTGTGGCAGCCGTGGACGTCGTCGACGTTCGTTGCCGAATGCCCCGACTGCGAGGAGGTGCCCTCCGACTCCCACACGTGCGGGGTGTACGCCTTCAAGAACGTCTCCGACGTGGTGGCGTTGACGGGCCGCCGCGCCGGTCTCGTCATCGGCCGGGTGGAGCTCTCCGGGCTCGTGATCGAGCACGAACGCGGCTACCGGGCCGAGCGGGTGAAGATGGTGGAGCTGATGGCACCCCCGTCGATCGCCGCCGCCGTGCAGGCCGCCTACCCCGACGTCCCCGTCCGTTCCCGTCTGCTGGAAGGAGTGTCAGATGGCTGACATCGGAAAGCCGATCCGCCGCATCCGGGTGGAGCCGGAGCGGGTGGCGCCCGCCCCCGCCCCCGCCGAACGCCCCGAGCGGAAGGAGCCGGCGCCGACCGAGAAGGAAAAGGCCACAGAACCTGCCTGAGCCCGGGATCTAGGGAGGCCCCACCGGGAAATAGGATGGCTCACCAGGGTGGGTCTTGTCGTCTAACGATCGTTTGCGGTCTATGGTCGGCCCCTCTGCCCATCGAAAGGAAAACGATGCGTTCGCGATGGTGGATAGCCACCGCCCTCGTCATCGCCATCCCCCTGGCCGTGTCCGCCGCTCCCGGTGACGTCGTCACCTCCTACGGGGACAACGGCCGGGCAGCGATCGACTCGGTCACGTCGAACGTCGGAGTGGTGGACGTCACCACCGACGACGCCGGCCGGGCCGCGGTCAGCCTCGCCGGTGACGCCGAGTCCGGGTTCGGTGCTCTCGTGACGGCCGACGGCGAGGAGGTGTTCGACCTCGAGTTCGACAGTCCCTCCGAGGTCGCCTTCGGCCCCGACGGCTACCTGTACGCCGCCGGCCGCAGCGGAGGCTCGGTGGTCGTCAGCCGCTACGACGCCTCCGGCAACCTCGACGCCTCCTACGGCGGCGACGGCACCGTCGAGCTGTCCGTTCCCGCCGGGTCGGTCCCGACCGGCATCTACGTCGACGACGGCGTGGTCGTCGTGGGCGGCAACATCGACGACCAGGAAGCCTGGGCGGCCCGCCTGCGGGGAGACGGGTCTGCCGACACGAGCTTCGGCACCAACGGCGTGCTGCGGTTGCTGGCCGACGACGGAAACGACTCGGATTTCCTCGCCCCGCTGGGCATCCACCCCATCCGGGGCGGTTACCTGGCGGCGGTGATCGACCGGTCCGCCTCCAACGACGTCGCCCGGGCCGTCACCTTCGACGCCTCCGGGGTGAAGACGGTCGTCAGCCTGGCCACCGCCAGCGAGATCATGTCGCTCGATTCGGCCGCGCTCGCCGATGGCGGCGCCGCCGTGGTGCTGCAGGTCCCGAGCGGAACAGAGGACGTCGACGACTTCCACGTCTACAAGTTCCTGCCCAACGGGACGCTCGATCCCGACTTCGACGATCCCGGCCTCTCCGACGACGAGGTCGGCGGGCCCGTCCACGTGGTCGGCTTGCGCACCGGCGAGATCGCCGTCGCCTACAACGTCGGCCCCGACCCCGCCTTCGCCATCCGGGTCGTCTCGCCCGCCGGCGAGGAGGAGTCGTCGATCGTGACCTCGCTCGACGCCTGGATGTACGGGATCGGAGCGGTCGCCCACGACGGCAGCCTGATCGTCGCCGTCGACGACGTGCCTCCCTCGCAGTCGGTCGAGCCGGACAGCCTGGCGCTGGTGAAGGTCCTCTCCGACGACTCGGGGCGGTTCATCGACGACGACGGCTCGATCCACGAAGAGGACATCGAGCAGGCCGCCCGCCGCGACATCACCCGGGGCTGCAACCCGCCCCAGAACACCCGCTACTGCCCCAAGGACTCGATCACCCGGGGCCAGATGGCGGCGTTCCTGGTGCGGGCCCTCGACCTCCCGCCGGGCACTGAGGACGCCTTCGACGACGACGCCGACTCGATCTTCGAAGGCGACATCGACGCCCTGGCGGCGGCGGACATCACCCGGGGATGCAACCCGCCGACGAACGACCGGTTCTGCCCCAACGACAACGTGACCCGGGGCCAGATGGCGGCGTTCCTGGTCCGTGCCCTGGACCTGCCGCCGAGTGACGACGATCGCTTCGTCGACGACGAGGGCTCGGTGTTCGAAGGCGACATCAACGCCCTGGCTGCGGCCGGGATCACCCGGGGCTGCAACCCGCCGGAGAACGACCGGTTCTGCCCCGACGAGCCGGTCACCCGCGAGCAGATGGCCTCGTTCCTCGTGAGGGCCCTGCCCGAATCCTGA
>ERZ777010.456-NODE-456-length-41696-cov-12.148724_pt1 | contig 41696 bp, 33 predicted proteins | sample MGYA00374963_ERZ777010 | MGnify/ENA primary metagenome ERZ777010 (study PRJEB29309, sample SAMN06268256) | bioreactor metagenome | isolation source: Joint BioEnergy Institute, California, USA | place: USA:Joint BioEnergy Institute, California, USA | collected...
AAAGGGGCAGGGGATGAGGGCTGATTTTCGCGAGTATAGCACAAATGGGCTAAAGGGATTGAGATACCCTACAGCGCAGCTAAATGGATTTTTATGGCTTTTATGTCAAATGAACAAAAACTTGCTAAGAAGTTTTTTGCGCTCAGCGACTTAACACTAACCTTGCTCCAGTTATCCGTAATAAGTCAAAGATCTTTAAATACCTTATCTGGAACCGTTCGCACACAGCAGGTATTTTAATATTTCGTCGCTCGTTCTCATTAAAGGTTTCATGTGTAACCAATGTATGCCCATGGGCGAGTCCATAGGCAATCAAAAAGGGATCAGCTCCAGACATAAATCGCTCGATCACATGAGTTTTATATATTTTGCTGCTGGTTAACCACGCCCCTATTTCTCTTACATACGTTAAGGTATCAGCGTCAATTGGCAAAAAGAAATGGGGCCTTGCTTTAGCCCATCTAGCTAACTCATCATTGCCCGACATTAACTCCTCTCGCACTTTATCTATGCTGTAGACATTACTTACTCGATTTTGTTCATCCAACCAATCCCAAAACCCCGGACAAATATCAAATGTGTAGTAAGTATTTTTAGGTTCGATAAAGCAATTAGCGTCGATCAGATATGCCATCAGACTGCAATGCCTATCGTCGATGCGAATTCACGAAATGTATTCGGATTGTTAGTCCCTAAAAGCTGAAATGCTTCTCGATACGACGTCTCACCTTCCAAGGTACTTTCAACCAATGCAGAAGCAAAACGCTTGCCGACCCTTGCGCGGAGCGTCAGGTAAAAATCTCCTCCACTGTCACCTTTGGCTTCCTTCTGGACAAAGCCCGTTAGCTCATCGGTATAGCGGCGACGAAATTCCTCGGTTGGAATGAGATTGTTATCATGCAAACGTCTCAGGATTACAAGAGAACTTACCTTAAAATGCCGTACAGCAAAAGCAATCTTGTCCACAGCACTTTGATCCAATTTAGCCCATAATTCCCTAATTTCCTTAGATGGTACAAGCAATTCCGCAGCCACTGCATTGCAATAACGTTCTATTTCTATATTAGGCGAGTAGGTTTGATTAAGATTGGTCACTCCAGATACGCCGAGCCATATATGTACCAATTCATGCGCCAAGGTAAATACCTGACCCGCTTTTGCGTCTCTGCCATTAATGAAAATCAGAGGCGCATAGCTATCCGCTAGCGCAAAACCGCGAAATTCGCTTACCGACAATGGACGATGTGTATTGTTTCCGACAATCCCACTCCGCATTACAAGAATTCCCGCATCCTCAACAGTGTCAATGCGTCGCGAAAGTGCTTCCTCCCAATTAGATGCTTGTGTGATAATCGGAGAATCCCAAGCAACAACTCTTCGAATACGATTTGCCGCCTCAACAGTATCCGTAGACAGGTCAAGGCTACCTACAAATTCGAGCGCTTCTCCGCCATTTGCAACTACATAATCTCGATACCAATCCTGACGTCGTAATGCATCGTTCACAACATCCAAGAGGTCGACGCTTGGACGTGCAATTTCTTGAGTTCGAACAGTTCTAAAATCATTAATTGGCAATTCCTCTACCAAAGGCTCTGGGAGGAACAAGTAACCAAATGGAATATGCGTAACATTCGCCAGCTTTTCAGCAAGAGCTAACGTTATTTCGCCGGTTTTTTCCCACTCAATTACCTTTTCGTGTTTGACGCGGAGTTTCTTTGCAAGCTCAGATGTAGTTAAGCCTGCGCGTTCACGCGCCCATATTAGGCATTTTGGTTGAAGTGTGATTTTCACGACAGCTTCAACTCCTCACTTTCATGTGAAAGCCTTTACAAAATTATCACACAAAAACCCCAAATATGAAACACATGTTCTATTTATCGAGAGGCAATCTGCACAATTCAGGCAAAGCCTGTTTTTAGTTTACACTGATTTGACTCCCCTAAATAGTTCAGCCCTCCCTAGATATTCACTTCATTACAGCCGTTGCGACCTCCCCACGCCGCCGTTTCCGGCCTACAATGGCAGCGCATCTCAGCCGATGAGGATCACAACTGCATGACCGTTTTCAGCCTGCTGGCTCAGGGCGCGAGTCTGGGTTTCGCTGCCAGCGTGTCGCCGGGGCCGTTTCTCACCTATGTCATTTCACAAACGCTGGCGCGCGGGTGGCGGCAGACCTTCTCGCTCATGTTCTCGCCGCTCCTGTCCGACATCCCCATCAGCCTGACCACCATCTTCGTCCTCAACCAGCTTCCGGCGGAGGCGCTGCGGGTCATTCAGGCCGTTGGCGGGCTGTTCGTGTTGTGGCTGGCGTGGGGCATGCTGCGCGCGGTGCGTTCAGGCAAGGCGTTGATAGAAGAAACGGCCGATCCCACGCCGGCGCGGGGTATGCTGCTACGCGGCGTGCTTGCCAGCTTTCTCAGCCCGGGCGCGTGGATTTTCTGGAGCACCGTCACCGGGCCGATCGTCGTCAATGCGTGGCGCGAATCGCCCGCCGCGGCGCTTGCCTTCCTGTTTGGTTTCTACGCCGTCTTTGTCACCGGGCTTGGCGTGTGGATCGCCATTTCTCATCAGGCGCGCCGCCTCGACCAGCGCATTATCCGCTTTCTCATGAGCGTCAGCGTCGCCATTATGGTGGCCTTCGGCGCGCTGCTGCTCAAGGCCGGCCTATTCCCGTAAACCGGCGCGCCGCCGGAGACGCCGAGACACTTTCCCGGCATCTCCGGCGGTTTTCGCGCTACGAGCAGGTCACATTCGCCGGTTCAACGGCTTCGAGCCAGCGGCGCTCGAATTCGGCCAGATACTGGGCCGCCAGATCGGCGTCCTGAATGATGACCAGATTCTCGTCGTTGCTGTTGGTAGCGTTGGCCGAAAAGTTGAACGACCCGGTCACCACCGTTTCTTCGTCGACGATGAAGACCTTGTGATGCAGGATGTACGGGTTGCCATCCTGACGCACGTCAAGCCCCGCGCAGAACAGCGGCCGCAGCTCGCTGAACTGCGTCTCGCTGCCCACGCGTTCGAAAATCCCGCGCACGCTGACGCCATCCACGGCCCGCTGAAGGATGGCGCTGGCCAGCTCGTCCAGCGTAAAGGAAAACGCCATGAAGTGAATGGACGATTGCGCCTGCAGCAGCGTGTCGTGGATCGCCGTTAAAACGTCGTCCTCCGGACCGAAGTAAATCTGAATGGGCACGCCGTTCTGCACGAAGCTGGCATAGGGCGTGTTGGCGCGGGATGACGGCCCGAACAAACCTTCGGCAAACATCTCATCGAACTCGGTCTGGTAGTTTTGCACGGCCCGCTGCGAGCGCAAAACCAGCGCGTTGTTGTTGTTGCGATACGTGCCGTTGATGGTGTAATTCCACGAGCCTGTCCAGACGGTTTCGCCGTCGAGGATCATGAACTTGTTGTGCATCAGCGCGGCGCGCTCGTCCGTGACCACCGGGATACCGGCCTCGACAAGCTGGTCGAGCGTCGTACTCACATCTTCCAGACCATCTTCGTTGTCCGTCACGACGCGCACGCGCACGCCCCGCGCCTTCGCATCGAGCACGGCCTGAGTGATAAGCGGGTTGTTGAACTCGTAGGCGGCGATATCGAGCGTGTTTTTCACGCCCGCCAGCGCCGACGCCAGCGCGACGTCGATGCCGCCGCTGTAGGTGGTGAGGTCGCTGCTGCCCGATGGCAGGGTGAAATAGACCTGCCAGAAGTCCTTGATCGCGCCGACGCCAAACGGCAGGCTGACGGCGCTGACCGTGCCGGACACGCCCGCGATTTCCGTGCCGGTCGGCTGGCCGGGCGTGAGTTCAAGCACTGTGGGCGGCGGCGTCTCCGTCACCGGGGCGAGCAGGTCAACGCCGGTGATTTCGGAAATGATGACCATGACCAGAGCAATGGCGACGACGATCAGCGCGCCAATGGAAGTGCCCTGATTTTTACTGTTCTTCGATGTCTGGCGTTTCGTCATTCGGGTCGGATTCTCCGGAAGGCGATCTGGGCCATAGAATAAGCGGCGTCCGGCCGGGATACACGGGGCCGGCGTCGTCAGAGTCAGAAGCGGCAGCGGATGGATCCGCCGGAGGTTCCGGCGCGGCAGGCGGGGTGGCCTCCGGCGGAGGCGCAGGCGTAGGCGAGGATTCGGCTTCCTGCTCCGCGTCGAGATGCAGGGAAGCGAGAACGGTCTGGAGCGCGGTCGCGTCGTCCAGCGATTTCAGATCGGGGGCGGTCTGGCTGGAAAAGGACGTCGCGGGCGGCGCGCCCAACGCGACGGCATCTTCGGCCAGCTTCGCCATCGCCGCCTGAATCTCCGTCTCATCGAGCAAGGAGCGCGCGCCCACCACCCGGTTAACGCGCTTTAGCAACGAGCGCAGGCGACCGGCCTGCTCGTCAAACGTGGCGTCGTCAGGGGCCGTTGCCGCCAGCCGTTCGACCTGTTTTTCGGCCCAGCGCAGCAGCGCTTCCGCTTCCGTGTCGCGCAAATCGGCGCGCACGGCCACATCTTCATAAAGTTGTTGCACTACGCGCTCGGTGTCGGGCATGCGCGCCTACTCCGCATTCTGTCGCCTGTGATTCATCGACTGCCTTTCTGGACTGTAGCGCAAAGCCTGCGATTACGCGAACCACATCTCATGTTGTCGCAAAAGCGTCCTCACCGCCAGCCGGACGCTGGGGAAATTGCCGGCGCATCCGGTCTGGCGGTGCCATGCGCGTTCGTCCGGTTGCGGAGTCACTGTTCCATATACGAGCGGAGGAGTTTGACGACCGCTTCGTGTCCCGTTTCTTCGGCCACATCGAGCGGCGTGCGGCCGTCGTGGTCGAGCGCCATAAAATCCGCGCCCTGATCGAGCAAATAACGCACGATTTCCAAATGCCCAAAACCGGCAGCGCCATGCAGCGCCGTGTTCTTCTCGCGCCCGGCGTTCACGTCCGCGCCGCGCTCCACCAGCATTTTGACCAGCTCGAGATGGCCGCCAATCGCCGCGTGAAACAGCAGCGGAATATCGTGCGCCCCGGTGGCGTTTATCAGCGCAGGGTCTTCATTCAGCAGCGCCAGTACGTCGTCCGTGCGGCCCAGCATGGCAGCGGCGCAGATGTCCATCGGCGCGCCCCGGTCGACCAGAAATTCGGCAATCGCCCGGTTTCCGGTGTGAGCCGCCGCGCCGAGAGGCGTTTCAACCCAGCTTGCGCTCTCGTTCAGCAAGCGCGGTTCCTGAGCAAACATGCGCTGGACTTTTGCGAGATCGTGGTGCGCGGCCAGAACGAATTCGTCAATCCGTTCCTGAGTTAACAACTCCGGTTCCGTCATACGTTCCTTCTCCCAATTCTGCGACACACTCCCGCAATGTTCCGGATCGTCACACGACCTAAATTTATAATGTAATTTTACAGCAAGCGGAGCAAACCGTCGAGAAGTTGTGCTTTGATGTACAATGTTAGGCGTCCCGCCTGTAGGCGGGCAGGAGCTTTCCACGCAGAAACCGACGAAAACTGCGCCGATTATGAAAGACACCAAGGCAATCATCGAACGTGTGCGGCGCGTCAACGACACGCACCAGCATGTTCATCTCGCCGTCGATCCATCCCTCAGCGCTCTGTTGCCGGGCCAGAGCGTGCTGGCGCGGCTTCACGAACGCTGGGACCCTTACCTGCGCGAACAGTGGTGGCCCGTAGCGCTGGCGAATCAGAAGCTGATCGTCGAGCGCCCGGTGAGCCATGTCTACGAGCCGGGGCAAATCGTCGACCTGCTCGGCATTGTCGGCCAGCCCTTTCGCTTCCGGCGCGTGCTGCGGAACGTGCTGCTGCTGGCGCTGGACACAGAACCGACGCCGCTGATGATGCCCATCGCGTCGCTGCTGCAAAACAAGGTCAGCGTGACGCTGCTGCTGCTCGGCAGCGCGGCGTCGTATGGCACGGCGCACCTGCCGCCGGAAGTCGAGGTCATCCACGGCGACAGCGACCTGAACTGGCCCAACCGCGTCATCACGATTGGCTGGGCCGATCAGGTGCTGGCGGTCGTCAACCCAAGCGACGAGATGAACTGCTTTAACAAAATCTGGCAGACCTTCAGAGAACTGCGAGCAGAGATTCCCGATGGTTATCTGTTTGGCGTTTTCAGGCCGGCGCTTCCCTGCGGCGTAGGCGCCTGTTCGGCCTGTATGGTGCGACAAAAGAGCGGCGTCGCTCTCGTCTGCGCCGACGGCCCGGCGCTGGACCTGAAGGAGGTTCCGCTATCATGACGTTACGTTCGGTTGTCTTCTTCTTCGCCCATCCCGACGACGAAACGCTGGCGGCGGGCATCACCGCGCTGATGACGCGTCAGGGCATTCGCGTGCATTTCGTGTGCGCGACGCGGGGAGAAGGCGGCGAAATGGGCGACCCACCCGTAGTCAGCGACCGGCGCAAGCTCGGAGAAGTGCGCGCCGCCGAAATGCGCTGCTCGGCGGCGGCTCTGGGCGCATCGCTGGAATTTCTCGACTACGTTGATCCGGTGGTGGGGCCGGATGACGTCCTGTTGCCGTTTGAATGCGACTTCGACACGCTGGCAGGGGAACTCGTCACCATCGCCAGACAACGCAACGCTGATCTGGTGCTGACCCATGGCTCGGACGGCGAATACGGGCATCCGGCGCACCAACTGCTGTATCAGGCCGTGACAACGGTCTTTCCCACCGCCCTGCCGAAAACCCTGATCTATACCGTCGCGGCCAGCGTGCCCGATCTGGAAGACCTGTTATGGAACAGGAGCGAACCGGCGCATCTGGCGCTGGATATTCGCCCGTGGAGAGAGGCGAAACTGGCGGCCATCGAGTGCCACGCGTCGCAGCACGCGGTGTTCAAGCGCCACCGGAACGTCCAGTCGGTGAGCGAAACGCTGCGGCATATTGAATCGGTACGCCGCTTCTGGCCCCCCGTGGACGACGAGCCGCCGCGCGACGCCTTCGCCGACCTGCTGCGAATGGCGGGCGCATGGGAACCCGGACTAACGCGATGATCGAACTGACGCGCCCCGGCAAGCACAGCCTGACGATTGACACGCCTGTCATGCCCGCCGCCGGAACCTTCGGCTTTGGCGACCTGTACCGCGATCTCGTTGACATCGAGAAACTGGGCGCGCTGGTGACGAACCCGGTGACGTATCAGCCCTGGAGCCCGGCGACAGGCACGCGCGTTGTGCCGCTCGACGCCGGCATTCTGATGCACACCGGCCTGCCCAATCCGGGCCTGGACAGGATCGTGTCGAAGTATCGCGGCCTGTGGCGCAGCCTGCCTCTGCCGGTCATCGTGCATATCGTCGGCACGACGACCGAAGACGTGCGCCGCTGCATGGTGGAACTCGACCGGGAAGACGGTGTCGCGGCGGTCGAACTGGGCCTGAACGACGACATCCGCTACAACGACGCCGAACGGCTGGTGCGCGCGGCGTGCGAAAGCTCTGACAAGCCGGTGATCGTCCGGCTGCCGTTTACCGACACCGGAGAACTGGCACACGCCGCAGACGGCGCGGGCGCGGCGGCGCTGGTGGTCTGCGCGCCGCCGCGCGGCACGGCGCGCGATGCGACGGGCCGCCTGATTTCCGGGCGCGTCTATGGCCCGCTGGTCAAACCCATCATCCTGCGATTGGTCGGGCAGCTTACACGCCGCCTTGATACACCCATCATCGGCGCGGGCGGCATTCATTCGCCTGAGGACGCCCGCGACTACATTGAAGCAGGCGCTCGCGCCGTTCAGGTCGACTCGGCCACATGGGTACAGCCAAAGCTGATCGAAATCATCGCCCGCGACCTCGGCGGGCTGGTGCTGACGCAGCCGTCCGGCGCGCTCTACGATGAATGGCATCCCGGTATCGGCCAGACCGAGCGCGACCGTCAAAAAGCTGCCAGACAGCGGCGGCAGGCGAAGGCGAAGCCGGGCGACGACGATAAGACGGATCACTGAACAACCGGCGCGCCCGTACGCTCACGGTGTAACAAGCTGTTTCCCTCGATACCCCACAAGGCACAGGCCCGCCAGCTCTTAAGGCTTCTGTAAGCCAGGCGGTGCTATACTGCCTTTAAAAGAAGCCCGTTTTCGAACCGCGCAACCATGGCCGAGACCGATACTGACACGCCGGTCAGGCTTGCCCGGCTGGTCTGGAAAGACCCGCAAACGGGTGAGCCGCGCAGCTACGATCTAACCGAAGGCGCGACGGTCACGCTGGGGCGCATGGCCGATAACGACATCTGCATTCGGGAGCGGCACGTTTCACGACGGCACGCCGTCATCAGCTACCGCGCGGGCATCTTCACGATCAACGACCTCGGCAGCGCGAACGGCACGTTCGTCAACGACCGCCAGCTCACCGGCCTGTTTCCACTGGCCTCCGGCGACCGCATCCGGCTGTTCGTGCCCACGTTGATTTTCTGCGCCCTTCCCGGCAGCGACGACAACCACCTCGCAACGACGACAGCGTTCGGCTCTGACGCAGCGCTGCCCGAACCGGACAGCCAGCCCCGTCTCATCATCACCGGAGGAGCGCAGGAAGGCCAAACTTTCCCCCTGAACCAACGCTGCCTGATCGTGGGGCGCGCGACCGCCGACATGCAGCCCGACCTCTGTCTGCTCGACCCCGCCGTTTCGCGGTCGCACGCGCGCATCGAACTCGGCCCCGATCACCATTGGCGGCTGTACGATCTGGGCAGCGTAAACGGCACGCTGGTCAACGGCACAGTCGTGGACGTGCAGGGCTGCGCGTTACGCGACGGCGATACGATCACGTTTGGCGGCAGCACCGCCCTCTTCCGCGAGCGTTAAGCCACCGGTCGAAGAACCGGCCGGCGTCCTCGGCAATATCGACACGGTGGAACCGCTGCTGAGGCAGCGTGCGGCGCTGGAGCTCGACACGAAAATGCCGCTGGAGGGCGTTTCGAGGCATAAAACAGGGCGACCAACCGATGGTCGCCCTGTCGTCATCCGGCATGTCGCCGCTCGTCAGGCGGCTTCCGTGGCTTCGGGTTCTTCGGTCGCGCCCGGCTGCCCGCCATTGCCCGGCGTTTCGGTTTCCTCAGGCGGCTCACCGCCGCCGGCAGGCTCGGTCGCTTCGGGCGTTTCGGTCACTTCCGGCTGTCCGGTTGGCTCGACCGTCGCCTCCGGTGCTTCCGTCGCTTCGGGCGTGGCCTCCTCGGTTGGCGCGGCAGTCACAACCGGCGCGGCCGGCGGGCTGAGGCGTTCGAGCGTGATTCGCAGCGAGATATCGGTATAGCTGTATTCGTCGATCTGCACGAACACATCGCCGTTCGCCGGCACGGTGAAATCAAACGACAGGCGGTTGACCATCGTGCCGCTGGCATATGCCAGCGAGCGGTCGCCTTGCAAAATGCCGATGTTCGGCGCGGCCTGTGTTTCGTCCAGTACCTCGACGATCAGGCGCACGTCTTCCCCGGCAACCCCCGTGAAAACGAGCGTTTCACGGGTTCGGACGCTGCTCAGGCTGACCACCACAGGCCCCCGGTCGAGCGAACTGAGCCGCCCGCGCTGCAGGGTGAGCGTGACCGTGCCTTCGTCGCCCGGCTGGTAGGGCTGAACCACAACGGTATAGGTTCCGGCTGTCGTCAGGATCTGGTTGGTAAGTTCGGGATCAAGATCCGCCGAGTCGTCGCTGTAGGCAACCTGGAAGCCATCGGGCGCGTTGAGCGCCAGCGTCGTGTCAAAACTGCCGTCGCCTTCGACGATCAGGCTGACGACGTCGCCCGCAGCGGCATCAAAGCGGAAGTAGCTAACCAGATGGTCGTCGCCAAACTCGATCGTCACCGTGTCGCCCAGCCGCAATTCCTGCACTTCGACCTGCTCCAGACTAAGCTGGAACGTACCGCCTTCGCCGGACGTGCTTTCCACGACCACGACGTAGTCACCGCTGGCCGGCAGCGTGTAGCCGCCGATCAACGCGGTGCGATCCCGGCTGATGGATGCGTCATCGGTCATCAGCAGGTTGCCGTCGAGGGAGAGCGACACGCGGCTGCTCATGTTATCGGACGTCACCACCACATTGACGACATCGCCGGCCTCGCCCCGGAAGCGGAAATACGCCTGTTCGTTAACGCCAAGCTCGCCTTCGACCGTCTGCGAGTACTCAAGCGGCTGAAAATCGACTTCAGCCAGCGTCAGCACGTACTCGCCGCCGTCTGACCGTGTGGAGGTTCCGTAATAGTGGCTATAGGTATCGACAACAATCGTGTATTCGCCATCTTCCGGCAGGGAGTAAGGCCCGATGCGCGAGTTGAGGCTGCCCGGCCCGCCGTCGTCATTGATCGTCAGTTCCTGTCCATCAGGGCCGATCAAAACCAGCAGCGGGTCAAAGTCGTCGGAAACCAGTGTAATCGAAACCAGTTGGCCGGCTGTGCCCTCGAAGTTATACAGCGCGTTATCCTGACCATCGGCCAGTTCGGCCTCGATGGACTGCCCCAAGGCAATCGTCTCGGCTTCCTGCGCGTAGAGCGGGACAGCCAGCAGGGCGATCAGCCCCAGCATGAGCAAGCGGTGCAGCATCTTCGTCATGTATCTTCTCCTCAGTGAGCTGGCGCTACGCGCATGGCATCGCCGCCAGAGTCAAAACAGGCTCATCGCTTCTTCATTTTATGACGATTCGCGTGACAGGGAAAGCGTTACCGTAAGCGCGCCCGTGCTTCCCCGCCGGAAAGGCTGCACCAGAATCCGGTACGTGCCGTCTTCCGGCAGCGGCTGCCCGCGCACTTCCGGGTTCAGGCCGTTGGCGTCGTCGCTAAAGGCAAGCTGTTCGCCATCCGGGCCAAACAGCGTCAGCGTCGTGTCCAGACGATCCGCCGCTTCGACGACGATATCGACGCGCTCGTTCGCGCGCCCCTCGAACGTATAGATCGCCGCCTGCTGCTCGCTGGAAAGCGTCGTTTCGACAGTCTCGCCGAACGCCAGCGCCTGAGCTTCAAGCACCTCGATGCGCAGCCGGTAAGCGCCGGTGTTGTAGCGCCGGTAGCCGGTGACGGTCAGCAGGTAGGGGCGCGATGCCGGGACGACAAACGGCACGATCAGCGCGTTCAGATCGCCGCCGCTATCATCATCCCGGGCTACCGGCTGCGCCAGATGATCGGCCTCGCTGATGACCAGCAGCGGGTCGAAGTCGTCCGACTCAAGACTGAGCCGCAGAATGTCGCCCGTTTCGCCTTCCAGCCAGTAGACTTTCAGCGCCTCATCGCGCCCCAGCACGCCCTCAAACTCGCCCGGATAACCGATGGGCAAAGCCTCATAAAGCGTGACGTCAAGCTCAAACCGCCCGGTTTCGATCTCGGCCTGTTCGGAGACGATGGCCTCGAAACTTGAGGCGACAATGACATAGAGACCGTCCTCCGGCAAAACGACCGGCCCAATGCGCGCGTCGAGGTCGCCCGCGCCGTCGTCGTCAAAGACCAGCACATTGCCTGCCGTATCCATCAGGCGCAGATACGGATCGACCTGATCGGAACGCATGGTAATGGCGACGATGTCACCAGCCTCGCCCGCGAAATGATAGAGCACCGCCGGATTTTCTTCCGTCAACTGGCCCTGAACCACTTCCCCGTAGGCCAGCGGCTCGCCCGGCGCGACGGTCGCCTCTTCGGTGGCTTCCTGTGCAGGCGCGGGCGCGGCAAGCAACGCGATAGCCAGAGCCGCCCACAACCGCCAGAGTCGTTGCCGTATGCGTCGTTTGGAAGCTAGCATTCCCCTGTTCCCAACGCTGATAAGTTTTGTCTTTACGACGTCAAACAGCTAATATCATACTCAGCGTAAGCGTTCCAACCCACCGACGTCCATGCAGCCGGCATCCAACCAGAGGACGAAAAAGACAGGACCACGCGATGTTGAAACAACTGGCACAGACCGCCAAGCCTGTTCTTGACCTGCCGGTCGTGCGGCGAACCCGGCGTAATCATGGTCTGGAACACGCGACCATTCACCTGCTTTCCCAGCGCATCAAGGGCCTGCAAATGGCCGGGCGCAGCACCGAGAGCGGCTTCGTGTTGATCGGCGAAGCGCCGACCGAGGCGGTTGAAGCCGCCGTGTATGAAGCGCTGCGCCGGATGCGAAACGGCGAGCACAATCTGGCGATTCATCCGAACTGCGGCACCAATCTGGTGACGACCGGCTTTCTGACCAGTCTGGTCGGTTTTCTCGGCATCAGCGGGGCGTCGCGCCGCGACTCACTGAACCGCCTGCCCGCCGTCATGGTTTTAATGATGCTCACGGTACTGTTTTCGCAGCCACTTGGCACGGCGATGCAGAAATACTTCACGACCGACGGCGACCCGGCAGACCTCGAAATCGTCAGCATCACGCGCAGCCAGATGCGGATGCCATTCGCCAGCGGGCCGGTCACCATTCACCGCGTCGTCACCCGGTCCAACTAACCAGCCTGCCGCTTTCTAATTGCCCTGAAGAACGACCATCATGCCCGCCAAAGCCGCTCCAACCTTCTACGTTATTCACGGCGATGATGACCTGCAGATTGAGGAAACGGTCGCGCAGATGCGTGACCGCATGTCCGAACAACCCAACGCCGACCTGAACATCTCGGAGTTCGACGGCACGTCGACCGAAGCCGGCGTCGTCCTGAGCGCGGCGACATCGTTCCCCTTCATGTCGGACAAGCGGCTAGTGATCGTGAAAGATCTGCTGACGTGGATCACGCGCAGGGGCAGCGGCAATACGGGGAAACGCGCGGTCGAAATGCTGCTCGAAGCCCTGCCAACGCTGCCAGAGTGGACCCGTCTCGTCTTTGTCGAACGCCAGAAACTGCCCGATACGAACAAAGTGCTGCAACTGGCGGAAAAACACGAAAACGGGAAAGTCATTTCATGTCTATCGCCCAGGGACAGCACAGGCTGGATCATCAAACGGGCGCAGGACAGATATGGAGCCACCATCGAGCCGCGCGCGGCGGCAGCCCTCGGCAGCGTCGTCGGGCCAGACCTGCGACGGGCCGATAACGAACTGCTGAAGCTGGTCAGTTATGTCGATGGCGCGCGCCCGATCACCGAGGATGACGTCGCGCTACTCACACCTTACGTCGCCGAAGCCAGCATGTTCGACATGGTCGACGCGCTGGCGGAAGGGCGCGGGCAAGCCGCGTCGCGTCTCATTCATCGTCTGCTCGAACAACAGGAAGACGTGTTCAGCCTTTTCGGCATGATCGTGCGCCAGTTTCGCCTGCTGCTGCTGGCCAAGGAACACCTGGCGACCGGCGGCTATCCCGCCGGCATTGCGGAGGCGATTGGCGTGCATCGTTACGTGGCTGAAAAACTCGCCAGACAGTCGCGCAACTTCACGGTCGAGCAACTGGAGCGTATCTACCGCACGCTGCACGACTATGACGTTCGCATGAAAACCGGGCGCATTGACCCAATACTCGCCGTCGATCTGCTCATCGCCAGCCTCACCACCCGCTGAAGGCGCGCAACCTTTCCCCACAGCCATGCGTATACAATGGCGTAGGCGGCAAGAGCAAGGGTGAAAGGAAGTCGAACGTGGGAACCATTGTAGCGATAATCGCCATTATCATCGTCGCCGCGATTGCGCTCCAGTTGGTGTTTCAGGTCGGCGGGCTGCTGATCGCGCTTGTCATGTGGATGCTGGCGGGTATGTTCGCCGGGCGCATTCTGCGCGGCAGCGGTTACGGCCCGGTCGGCGACGTGCTGCTCGGTCTGGCAGGCGGGGCGGTCGGCAGTTTTCTGCTGGGGCTACTCAACCTCGGCTGGATCGGCGATATCTGGCTGGTCGGCAATATCATCGTCGGCGTGATCGGCGCGGTAGCGCTGGTGTGGATCGTGCGTCTGTTGGGCAAGAAGGACTTCGCCACCTAGAATCCTCATCCCCTTCTTCCGGTTCTCGGAAGAAGGGGAATTTCGTCTAAATGCCATCGTCAAACGGGCAAAGGGTGAGCGCGAAACCGCGAAGCCGGGCCTTCTACACCGTCCGGTCACGCGGCGCGCGGCCTGCAAGGATGACGTTCACCACCAGCGCTGCCATGAGCACCACACCCGTGATGAAGTCTTTCAGATACACGTCGATGCTCGAAATGTTGTCCAACCCGTTACGCAGCGTACCGTAAATCAGCAGGCCGATGAGCGTCTGCGGGATGCCGCCGCGACCGCCCGTAAGCGCCGTGCCCCCCAGAACCACCGCGCCAATCGTGTCGATCAGGAAGCTGGGAATCTCATCCGGCTGCGCGCTGCCCAGACGCCCCATACTGACGATACCGGCCAGCCCCGCCGTGAACCCCATGATTGTCAGCACGGCCACCAGAATGAGATTGGTATTCACACCTGCGAGCCGGGCGGCGGGCTTGCTGGCTCCGGTCATATAGACGTAGCGCCCAAAACGGGTGTAACGCAGAATCAGATACCCGATCAGGAGCGTGATCGCGGCAACGATGATCAGCACGCGAACTTCGCCGATCAACGGCAACTCGACACGACCGCTGCCGAGGAAACGCGCCGATTCGGGCAGCCGGCTGATGACACGCCCCTTACTGACGTAGGTATTCAGGCCGCCCGCAATGAGCGACATGGCGAGCGTCGTCATGAACGTGGGAATGCGGAACCGCGTGCTGGCGACGCCGCTGATGAGGCCCAGCACGGTTGCGACACCAAGCCCGGCAAGCAACGGAATCGGGTCGGGCATATTGAGGTTGGCATGCAGGTGTGCCGCGATCATGCCAGACAGCGCCGCCACAGCCGCGATACTCAGGTCAATCTCGCCCGTCAGCAGCACGAACGTCATGCCTGTGCCAAAGATCGCCAGCGTGGCAATCTGCGAAAGGATGTTATTCAGGTTGACGGGTCGAAGGAAAGTCTCGGACGTGATGCTGAAAAAGACGCCGAGCGCGATCAGCGTCCACAGCGGGGCCAGCACCGTTAACCGATGCAGCCAGATACGCGAAGCTGGCACGGAAACGGGCAAGCTACTCATCGTCGGGCGTTCGGTTTGGGAACTCATAGCAACCTCAGAAGGACATCTTTGTTCAGATTCTCATTTTTTAGCCGCGCGACGATTTTTCCCCGCGACATCACAAGAATAGTATCCGCGACTGCCAGTACGGTTTCCGGCTCGGTCGAAACAACCACGACGCCATAGTTATCGTTGCGGAACTCGCGCAACACACTCAGCACTTCGCTCTTTGCCCCCACATCCATGCCGCGTGTCGGCTCGCTCATAATAAAGACTTTTGGCGGGAAGGTTAGCCAGCGCGCGATGGCGACTTTCTGCTGGTTGCCGCCGCTTAGCTGGCCTACCGTGTAAAGGGGGTCTTTCGGATTCACGCCGACGCGGTGAATGGCCGGGCGCGAAAGTTCCAACTCCTGTTTTTGCCGGGGAACCACGCGGCCAATGCGGAACAGATGCGGCAGCGTCACGTTGCGGTAAATGCTGTCCTGGAGCAACAGGCCCTGCCGCCGCGACTCCGTAGCATAGGCAAGGCCGTGCTTGATGGCATAACGCGCCGAGAAGTTGCGCGGAAACGTTTTACCGTTCACCCGGACCGTGCCGCTGTCGAAGCGGTACATGCCGAACAGCGCGCGCGCAAGGTCAAAATGGCCCGCGCCAACCGCGCCGTAAATGCCGACCACTTCACCTGCTCGAACGGTAAAGCTGATATCCTCGAACACGTCCGCCGTCAGGTTCCGCACTTCGAGCAGCGTATGTTCTTCTTCTTCCGCGTGATCCAGCGTCGGCGGCAGTGTGGCGTTGACCTCACGCCCAAGAATGAGCGACACGAGCTGATCCACCGATGTTTCGCTCTTGTGCAGCGTGGCGACCTTACGCCCATCGCGCAGCACCGTAATCCGGTCGGCGACGCGCATCACTTCATCGAGGAAATGCGAGATATAGATGATGCTGCGTTTGCTCTCGCGCAGGGTATCGATCAGCGCTATCAACCGTTCAATCTCCGCCGGAGACAGCGCCGATGTCGGCTCATCCATAATCAGTACGCGCGCGCCGGAGATGATCGTCCTCACCACTTCGACCACCTGCTGCATACCGAGCGCGAATCGCCCAAGCGGCTGCTTAACGTCAATATCCGGGAAGCCAAGCCGGGCGAGTTCGTCGCGCGCGATCTGGTTCATGCGACGCCAATCGACAATACCCAGCGGCGTCATCAACTGCCGGCCCAGAAACACGTTTTCGGCGACCGACAGCTCTGGCATGACGCTCAATTCCTGATGGATCATGCCAATGCCGCGATTGAGCGCATCACGCGGAGAGCGCAGCTCAACCGGCTCGCCGTGCAGCAAATACTGGCCTTCGTCCTTGGCGTAAATGCCCGCCAGAATACGCATCAATGTGGACTTGCCCGCGCCGTTTTCGCCGACCAGCGCGTGAATTTCGCCCTCGCGCAGATCAAAGTCCACATTATCCAGCGCCACAAGGTTGCCGAAGCGCTTGGTAATATGGGATAGCTCGATTACAGGTCGATCCGTCATGAGCTGGTTATCCTGACACAGCGGCATGAGAGGCATCCCCGGAGGGACGCCTCCCATTGCCTGTGACGACGGAGACCGCTTAGAACAGGAAGTGTTCCTGCAGCCAGACCTGGCCTGCGGCGCTGCTGAAGCCGTAATTGCTCAGCTTCCACGGCTCGTCTGCCAGATCGGGATTCGAGTCGATGTCAGCGTAAATTGCCGGGCCATCGGCCAGAATGAAGAACGGAATCTCCTGACGCGCCTGCTCCAGCCCGACCGAAGCGGCATACGCGCCGATCAGCACGGCCCAGCCATGAATGCGCGTGGCGGAGTTGCGTGCCGTGGCGACCAGACGCCCATCAGCCACCGCCTCAATCGCGGGCGACATCGCGTCGACGCCGCCGACAAGCACCTGATCGCCCAGCCCGGCGTTTTCCACCGCCTGACGAGCGGCAAGCGCCATGTCGTCGTTGTCGGCGAAGATCGCTTTGAGGTCAGGGTGACGGTTGAGGATGCTCTCGGTCAGCGCGGCGGCGCGGGCGTTGTCCCAGTCCGCGGGCTGATCGTCGACGACCTCGATGGCGTCATACTGGTTGACGATGTTATAGAACCCCTGCTGCCGCGCCTGCGCGCCGGTATGGCCCGGCTGGCCGCCGATATGGGCAATCTTGCCTTCGTAGTTCATCTTCTCGACCAGACGGCGCACGACCGATTCGGACATAAACACGTTGTCCGGCGCGATGAAGGTCAGCACGCCCATCTCGCGCATCTGATCAAACGGGGCAACCAGCGTGTCCATGTCGATAAACGGCGTGCCGGCCTGAATGATCGACGTCAGCGGCTCGACCAGCGTGCCGATGCTGCCCGGCTGAATGGCGACAAAGTCCCAGTCTTCCGTCGCCATCTGGTCGACCTTGCCGCGCTGAATCGCCGGGTCAAACTCGCCGTCGAACCAGACGATCTCCACGCCAAGCAGGTCGGCCCACCACAGCGCGGCTTCCTGCCCCTGCGCGTTCCATGTCCCGGCCAGCCCGGCGCTCGACATGGCGGCGCGCAGCGGGCCATTCGCCTGCGCGTGCGCCTGACGGTACTGCACGAACGACAGCAGCCCGGACAGCGACAATGCGCCGCCCGCGAACAGGCTGCCCTTCAGGAAATCACGACGCGAAAAACCTCTTTGACGTGCCATCATACGATCTCCTTGACATAAAGCAATCATCTTGAACAAAACCGCTGGTTCCATAAACGCGGAACTGCGGCGCAGGCGCAGCTTTAGCACGCCTTAGACAGATATAATAATACATGCGGCAAAGTTATGCTGCATGCTATGAAGATAAGATTTTCATAAACCGCGACAGTAGCGTCCGGGTATGGGGAAGCTGTTGTGCCACGAATAGCGCCCCCCATACCTTCGCGATTCAACAGGTCGACGCTTTTAGGCGCTAACCGCAGTCGCCTCTTCCCGCAGGATAGCCAGCATGTCCTCAATTGAAGAAAAGCTGGCCCGTTCCATAATCCAGCGGGAACTGACACGGATGACGAAGCGCTCGGCCACCGCCCGCTGTTTCAAATCCTGAATGCTGGAAATATCCCAGACACTCACGATACCCATCATACGGCGCAGGCTCTCGCACGCGCCCAGCCCGGCGGTATCCTGCAGAAGCTGGCGCAGATAGCGCTTGCGATACGCGGCAAACGCTTCCTCGCCGCCGGGATAGCGCCAGTAGGCATTGGGAACCTGTTCGCCGCAGTTGTTTTCAACCCACAGCCGTTCAAACTTGGCCTCGAACTGCTGCCAGATGTCGCGCATCAGGTCGATCAGGTAGCTCTGGTAGGCTTCCCGCTCGGCGGCGTCCGGGGTGTGGGCATAATGCGAGCCGAAGTTGAGGACGAGGTTGGACAACAGCGCGCCGACGTCATAGCCCATCGGGCCAAAGAACGAGAATTCCGGATCGATAACGCGCGTGTCCTCCGCGTTGACCATGATGCTGCCGGTGTGCAGGTCGCTGTGAATCAGCGCCTGTCCCTGCGTCATGTACTTCTCTTTCAATTCCGCGATGGCCAGCTTGAGCGCCGTGTTGCTCCGCACGGCCTGAACCTCGGGATCTATCTCCGGGTTCCAGTTGTTCTCAGGCGACTCCATGTACGGATTCGTAAAGACGAAATCTTCCTGAATCTTGCACAGATGCGGGTTGATATACGTCGCCTGCAGCGCCTTCTTGTCAACACCGCTCAGATACAGATCCGAGGTCTTAAAAAGCACATTCGCCAGAAATGTCGAAATCTGGTCGGCGAAGCGCGGGAAGCGTTTGCGCGCCACCAGCGGCTTACGCATCACTTCGTGTTGGGACAGGTGCTCCATCGCCACCAGCGACATTTCGTCGTCATACAGGTACACCTGCGGCGCGAGACCCGGCGTCAGTTCGTTGTAGAGCATCAACGCCTGCGCCTCGAAGCGCATGCGTTCGCGCGTCAGCGGCCACGAGTCGCCCGCCACGCGCAGGTAGGGCAGCGCCTGTTTAACGACCAGCGATTCGCTGCTGTCGTTGCGATTACGGATGATGAAAACGAGGTTGAGGTTGCCGTCGCCGACCTCTTCGCACTCCAGCGCAGACAAATCGCTGAAATGCTCGCGCAGCCTGTCAGAACCGCGCACGTAGTCCAGAATGGTGTTTTCATCAAGGGCACGGTAGGTCATGGCTTATTTCTCTTTTCAGGATACAAACGCAAAATACTCTCTTCATTTGCCTCGCAGATGCCGCGCTCGGTGATGAGACCGGTCACCAGACGGGCAGGCGTAACGTCAAAAGCGTAATTGGCAGCAGGGCTGTTCTCCGGCGTCAGCAGCACCGTTTCGATTCTGCCGTCCGCCGTACGTCCGTCCATGTATTTGACTTCTTCGTTGTTGCGCTGCTCAATCGGGATCTCGCGCACGCCATCGCGCAGCGTCCAATCGAACGTCGATGACGGCAACGCGACATAAAACGGCACGTTGTTATCACGCGCCGCCAGCGCCTTGAGGTATGTACCGACCTTGTTTGCAACGTCGCCCGTGTACGTGGTTCGGTCGCTGCCGACAATGCACAGGTCAACCATGCCGTGCTGCATCAGATGGCCGCCGACGTTGTCGGCGATGACCGTGTGCGGCACGCCATGTTCCCCCAGCTCCCATGCCGTGAGACGAGCGCCCTGATTGCGGGGACGCGTTTCGTCCACCCAGACATGCACCGGAATGCCCCGGTCGTGCGCGGCGTAAATCGGCGCGGTCGCCGAGCCGTAATCGACGAACGCCAGCCAGCCGGCGTTGCAGTGCGTGAGAATATTGACCGGTTCGCCCGGTTTGCGCTGCGCGATGGCCTCGATCAACGAGACGCCATGCTCGCCAATGCGGCGGCAAAACTCCGCGTCCTCATCCGCAATCTGCTGTGCCGTATCCTTTGCAAAGGCGATCATCTCTTCGACCGACTCGGCCCGCTGCAGCGCGAGAAGCTGCCGGTTGACAGCCCATTCCAGATTGACCGCCGTGGGCCGCGTCGCCTTGAGCTTTTCACCCGCTTCTACCAGATAGCGCATCGCCGCCTCGCGGTCGTGCGTGGGCGCGTGCAACGCGGCGATATACATGCCGTAGCCCGCCGTCGCGCCAATCAACCCTGCGCCGCGCACCAGCATGTCGCGAATGGCAACGGCCACGTCGTCGACCGTTTTCAGATCGACAATCACAAACTCGTGAGGCAGCTTTCGCTGGTCGATGATCTGGACGACGCTTGGATCGTCCGCCTTGAGCCAGATCGTGCGATAGTGTTTTCCGCCTACCTTCATAATCCCCACCCTGCTGGCGCAAGCCGCGCCGCCTAAACTCAATGATTCCAGTATAACGCCCGGCGCTAAGACCTCTCCAGTATGCCGGAAACAAAAAGGCCGCCCATTGTTAGGGCGGCCTCTGTTGCCGGATTACGTTACGCTTTAGACGCCGGGCGCTTCAAGCTGCGCTTTCTCGTCGGCCCGCGTGAACACGATTTCGCCATCGGCCACATCGACGTGGACCACGCTGGCAAGCTCGAACTTGCCCGACAGGATGCCATCGGAGAGCACGTCCTCGATCTCGTTCTGGATCAGGCGGCGCAGCGGGCGAGCGCCGTAGTCGGGATCGTAGCCCTTCTCGGCCAGCCACTCGCGCGCTTCCTCGCTGACCTCAAGCGTGATCGCGTGCTCGATCAGGCGCTCGCGTACCTTGTCGAGCTCCAGATCGACAATCTGCTTGATTTCCGCGCGGCTGAGCGAACGGAAGACGACGGTCGCATCGACGCGGTTGATAAACTCGGGGCGGAAGGCACGGCGCAGTTGCTCCATGACGTTCTTCCGCATTTCCTCGTAGTTGCGCTTCTCGTCGGCTTCCGTCTGCGCTGTTGGAACGCTGAAGCCGAGCGTGCTGCCGCGTTTGATGGTATCCGCGCCGATGTTGCTCGTCATGACGATGATCGCGTTGCGGAAGTCCACGCGGCGACCGCGCGCATCCGTCAGCTGGCCCTCTTCCATGATCTGAAGCAGCATGTTAAAGGCTTCAGGGTGGGCCTTTTCGATTTCGTCGAAGACGACAATGCTGTACGGACGGCGACGAATGGCCTCGGTCAACTGACCGGCGTCCTCATAACCGACATAGCCGGGAGGCGCACCGACCAGACGAGCGACCGAGTGCCGCTCCATGAACTCGCTCATGTCAAGCTGGACGAGCGCGTCTTCGCTGCCAAACAGGAATTCGGCCAGCGCCTTGGTCAGCTCGGTCTTGCCAACACCGGTCGGCCCCAGGAACATGAACGAACCGATCGGACGGCGCGGGTCCTTCAGGCCGGCGCGGGCGCGGCGAACCGCCTTGCTGATCGTTTCGATGGCTTCGTGCTGGCCCACGATACGCTGGTGCAGCGCATCTTCCATGTGGATCAGGCGGGCACTTTCCTCGCCAGCAATCCGCATAACCGGAATGCCCGTCCACATCGCCACCACTTCGGCGATGTCATCGGCGCTCAGGCGCGGCTGGTTGGTGTCTTCGTTCCAGTTAGCCTTGAGCGAGCGAAGCGTCGCCTGCAGGCTTTCGCGCTGCGCGCGCAGCGAAGCCAGTTCCTCTTCCGGCGCGCCATCCTCTTCGAGAATCCGCAGGTCTTCCTCCACCTGCCGCAGTTCCGCTTCAGCGCGGCGAACCTGCGCGGCTTCGGGACTCTTGTACATCCGCAGGCGCGCGGCGGCCTCGTCGATCAGGTCGATTGCCTTGTCGGGCAGGAAGCGATCGGGCACGTAACGCGCCGACAGATTCGCTGCCGCCTCAATCGCCTCGTCGGTGATTTCAACGTTGTGATGCTCCTGATAGGGCACCTTGATGCCCTGAAGAATCTCGACGGTTTCCTCGATGCTTGGCTCGGCCACCAGAATCTGCTGGAAGCGGCGTTCCAGCGCGGCGTCGCTTTCGATGTGCTTGCGGTACTCATCGAGCGTGGTCGCGCCGATGCACTGCAACTCGCCGCGCGAGAGCGCAGGTTTGAGAATATTGGCAGCGTCAACACTGCTGCCGGCAGAGCCAGCGCCCACCAGCATGTGAACTTCGTCAATGAAAAGAATGCTATCGGATGACTTCAGCTCTTCAATGACTCGCTTCAGCCGCTCCTCAAACTGGCCACGGTACATCGTACCGGCCACCAGCGAACCGACATCCAGTTGCAGCACGCGCTTGTTCAGCAGTGGCTTGGGCGTTTCGCCGTTGACGATGCGCTGCGCGAGTCCTTCGACGATGGCAGTCTTGCCGACGCCCGGTTCACCAATGAGGGCAGGGTTGTTCTTGCGGCGTCGACTCAACACCTGAATCACGCGTTCGATTTCGGTTTCGCGGCCAACAACCGGGTCGAGCTTGCCTTCCTGGGCAAGCGCGGTCAGGTCGGTAGCAAGTTGATCGACCAGTGGCGTCTTGCCTTCATTGCGTGGCCGCCTGGGTCGGGGCTCTTCCTGGCTGGGCTGATTGGATTGCACCGGACTCTCCTGTAAAACTCGGCGCGTTTGCCGACGCACCTCTTCCGGGCTAACGCCCAGACGCTTCAGAATGTCGATTGCCACGCCCTCCGACTGGCGCATCAGCCCAAGCAAGAGATGCTCGGTACCAATGTAGTGATGCCCCATACGGCGGGCCTCATCAACCGCCAGTTCGAGTACGCGCTTGGTTCCCGGAGACAGTTCCGGCTGCGAGCCGGCGACTCGGGTGGTAGCGCGGGTCATCCGCTCCACCAACTCCTCGACGCGACGCTGGTCGAGCCCAAGCTCGCGCAGGACACGCCCGGCGACTCCGCCATCTTCGCGGATCAGCCCGAGCAACAGGTGTTCGGTTCCAATGTAATTGTGCTGAAGCCGCTCGGCCTCGTCTTGTGCCAGGCTAAGCACGCGCCGCGCTCGTTGCGTGAAGCGCTCCATCTTATTCGGCACGGTTTTTACCTCCGTCGCCAGCCGCCGATAAATTTGCGATTGCTGGCGTTTGACTAACCTTACAAACCTTCAATGTAGTCAGCGCCGAATTCCAGTGTTGAGACACCAGCCTCTACCCTTATTCAGGGCCACACTTCGAAACGACTGTGAGCTTTGGTTGCGTCTATGATACTGCAACCTCGATTATAGCATACCAGAGGTTATCACGTTAAGTGCAGGTAGTTATAAAAACTTGGTTAGAATGTAAAGCAAACCGGCGCGAGCAACCGGCGTAGGGAAAACGGTGGGCTGCTTGCGGGTATACGCGTGGATGTAACGGCGTCCGCGAGCGCGGATCGCCAGATGTCAGCGGCGCGAGGCAACGTAGGAAGCGACGACGGGCGAGGTTACTCGCTTGCGCCACCGTCTTCGTCTGTGTCTCGTTCCGGTTCGGTTGTGGCCTGCGGTGGCTCTTCCGGTTCAGGCGTGGCCGTGGGTGCAGCCGTTTCGGGCGGCGTCGCGGCTTGTGCCGGCGATTCACTACCACCGAACATCAACCAGTCCTGATCCAGATACTCAGGCGAGTTGACCTTCTTCAGGCTCAGACCCAGACGGCGGTTGGCGATATCCATCTTGACGACGCGCAGCGTCAGCTTATCGCCTTCCTGAACAACTTCGCGCGGATGGTTGACGCGCTTCTCGGATAGCTCCGAAATGTGGATCAGGCCTTCGATCTCCGGCACGTCGACCAAACGGGCAAACGCGCCGAATTTCGTCAGCTTGGTCACGATGCCCTGAACCAACTGGCCAACATTGTAGTTGATCGCCACCGTGTCCCAGGGATCAGGTTCCTGGCTCTTGATGCTCAGGCCAATACGCTTCTGCTCGCGGTCGACGCTGATGACTTCGACCTTCACTTCCTGGCCGACTTCCAGCAGTTCGCGTGGATGCGTAACATGCTTCCACGACAGTTCGGTCAGGTGAACCAGACCTTCAGCCCCACCGACATCCACGAACGCGCCAAAATCTTCCAGACTGACGACGCGCCCGATGCGAACTTCGCCCTTCGTGAGCTGGTTGATCAGCGCTTCCTTGCGCTTCTCGCGCGATTCGCGCGCCGCCGAACGCTCGGACAGAATCAGGCGATTGCGCGCGCGATCGACTTCCATCACCTTGACCGCAATCGGCTCGTTGACCATGCGGCCCCAGCGTTCTTCGGGCGTTTCGCCACTCAGAAGGCGACGGCGGTCGGCGCTCATCTGGCTTTGCGGCACAAAACCACGCACGCGGCCAAAGCGCACGATCAGGCCGCCCTTGTTATAACCGGCGACCTTGGTCTCGTAGACCTGCTGCGTCTGGCGATATTCCTCTGCCTGACGCCAGTCCAGCTCTTCGAGGGCACGGTTGACTGAAAGCACGACGTTGCCCTGATGATCGCGCGGATTGACGACATAGACCGCGATCCGCTCGCCTACCTTCAGCGATTCGAGCGTGGCCTTGGTCATCTTCTCCAGTTCGTTGCTGGGAATAATGCCAGTTGCTTCGACGCCAACATCAACCGTGACCGCCGTCGGCGAGGTAGACGTGATCGTCCCCTCGATGACGTCCCCGCGCTTCAGGCGTGGCCCCGCTTCCTCAGCCGGCTCCTCCGCTGCCTGAGCTTCGGGCTGCGGCGCTTCGGCTGGCGCGGCGGATGCCGTCTCCTGCGCTTCCGCCGCGGATTGCTCCGCTTCGGCTGCCGGTGTTTCGGTCAACGCGGTTTCCGATTCAGACCCTTGCGCGTTTGTGGCTGCGGTGTCTGTTTCGGTGGTGGCTTCCGGCTGTTCCACTGCATCGGAAGAAACAGGCTGCTGTTCCTGCTCGTCCGTGTGGTCCAGCCCTGGCATTTTGGAGTTCATAAAGCGTTCTCCCGCGAACAATGGTAGGTTTGCAATTATACACAGCGGAAAGCAATAATCCAACTACATGACGTCATGTTACACAATCTTCACCTTCATTTCTAAGACCAATCGTCACCAAAAAGGAAATAAACAGGTCTTGCGCGACCACGAAAGGTGGCCGGCAAGACCTGTTAGGAAACAAGCCCGGTGGCGCAGCCCTAACAGGGTACGCCAGCGCGTGTGACGCCGCCTTTATTCGATCAGGCTGTCCTGCCGCAGTTGCAGATAATCGGTGCTGGCATTCTCGTGACGCTCGAACACCAGCTCGTCATTAACTTCGTCGATCACGACCAGATCGCCCTGACGCAGATCGCCCCTCAGCAACTGCTGGCTCAGCGCGTTCTCAACGTAGCGCTGGAGCGCGCGGCGCAGCGGGCGAGCGCCGAACTGCGGGTCGTAACCCTTGTTCGCCAGCCAGCGGCGGGCCGCTTCCGTCAGGTGGACGGCGACGCCGGCTTCGCTCAGACGGTTGGCGATTTCATGCATTTGCAGGTCGACAATCTGCTCGACCTCTTCCAGCGACAGCGGCGAGAAGATGATGATCTCGTCGATACGGTTCAGGAACTCGGGCCGGAAGGTCTCGCGCATCGCCTTTTCGATCTTCTGGTGGTCGGCAATGGCCTGCTCGTCGTTGGTCTGGATGAAGCCCAGCGCACCGCCCCGGCGAGCGAACTCGGTCCCCAGATTGCTCGTCATGATGATGACGGTATTCGAGAAGTCGACCGTGCGTCCCTGTCCGTCGGTCAGGCGGCCGTCTTCCAGAATTTGCAGCAGCGCGTTCCAGACGTCCGGGTGCGCCTTCTCGATCTCGTCAAACAGCACGACGCGATACGGGCGACGGCGCACGGCTTCCGTCAACTGGCCGCCCTCTTCATAGCCGACATAGCCCGGCGGCGCGCCGAACAGACGGCTGACGGTATGCTGCTCGCGGTACTCGCTCATGTCGATACGCAGCAGCGCGTCTTCATCGTCGAACAGGAATTCGGCCAGTGCGCGCGCCAGCTCGGTCTTACCAACACCGCTCGAACCGAGGAAGATGAACGAACCGATCGGGCGACGCGGGTCTTTCAGGCCGCTGCGCGCGCGGCGGATCGCATGGGCGATGGCCGCCACAGCGCCTTCCTGACCGATAATGCGCCGGTGCAGCGCTTCTTCCATTCGCAGCAGCTTTTCGCTCTCGTTTTCCATCACCTGATTGACAGGGATGCCAGTCCACTGAGCGACGACGTCGGCAATGTCATCCGCGTCGACCACTTCATCAATGGTGTTTTCCTGCTGCCATAGCTCACGCTCGCGCTCGAATTCTTCTTCGAGTTGCAGGCGGCGCATCTTGAACTCGGCAGCGCGTTCGTACTCGCGCGCCATCCCCGCTGCTTCTTCGTCAGCAGCCAGACGCGCGATTTCTTCCTTCATTTCCTTCAGGTGCGGCGGCAGCGAGTAGAGCGCAACACGTAGCTTGGCCGCCGACTCATCCAGCAGGTCAATTGCCTTGTCGGGCAGGCGGCGACCTGTCAGGTAACGGTCGGCCAGCCGCGCCGCGGCATAGAGCGCCTCGTCGGAGATGGTGACCTTGTGGTGCGCTTCATAACGGTCGCGCAGGCCGAAGAGCATTTCGATAGTGTCCTCAACGCTCGGCTCTTCGACATAGACAGGCGCAAACCGGCGGTCAAGCGCGCTGTCCTTTTCAATGTACTGGCGATACTCGTCAAGCGTAGTCGCACCGATACACTGCAGTTCGCCACGAGCCAGCGCCGGCTTCATCATATTGCCGGCATCCAGCGCGCCCTGAGCCGCGCCCGCGCCGACGACCTGATGCAGCTCGTCGATAAAGAGGATGATCTCACCCTCCGCGCGCTGCACTTCTTCAATCGTCGCCTTCAGGCGCTCTTCAAACTCGCCGCGGAAACGGCTACCGGCGAGCATCGCGCCCAGATCGAGGCTGAGCACGCGCTTGCCCTGCAAAATCTCAGGCACATCGCCCTCGGCGATTTTCTGCGCCAGCCCTTCGACGATGGCGGTCTTACCGACGCCCGCCTCGCCGATCAGCACCGGGTTGTTCTTGGTGCGACGGCTAAGCACCTGAATCACGCGCATGATCTCGGCATCGCGCCCGATCACCGGGTCAAGCTTGCCTTCCATCGCCATACGCGTCAGGTCGCGGCTGTATTTTTCGAGCGTGCGATAGCGGCTTTCGGCCTGTGGATCGGTCACGCGCTGGCCACCGCGAATATCCTTGATAGCGTCGTAGACCCGGTCGCGCGTCACGTTGTTATCCGACAGCAGTTTGGCAACCGCGGTATTGCGCTCGCTCAGAATGGCCAGAAAAATGTGTTCGGTGGAAATGTATTCGTCGCGCAGGCGGTTCGCCTCTTCATTGGCAAGGTCGATAATCCGCTTCACGCGTGGCGTGATGAATACCTGATTCGTGCCGTGGCCGTAAATGGCGGCCTTCGGGCTTGCCCGCAGGACTTCATCCAGACGCGCCCGCATGAGCTCAACCTCGACGCCGAGCCGTTCGAGGATTTGCGGAATCACGCCATCAGTCTGTTCGAGCAGCGCCAGCAGAATATGCTCGGTATCCACCTGATTGTGGCCATAGCGTTGCAGGATTTCATACGCCCGGGCAGCGGCGTCTTGCGCTCGTTCTGTAAATCGTTCAAAACGCATCATGTGGACTATCCTTCATGGAATTGACCTCATTTTAGAACCGCACAGGCGCCCCGGTCCGACGAGGATATCCTCATTGTACCGGCTTTGCGCGCATGTATGGCTTATCGTCCTGATTACGAGGCCCTACCTAAAAACCTCCGGGACCACAACAGAGATCTTCCGTTGTCATCAGTCTATAGGGACAACATAAGAAGAACGTCTGTTTTACACAAGAGTCGCATCAATATTTCGTTGCTGCTTTCATCATGGACAGGTTGAGCGCGGATCACCGGCCCGCCCGGCAGCCGGACAGGTTGACGCCGGGTGGTCGAAGTTCCAGAAATTCGAGGCTGCTCAGCATGTCGTCCAGACAATTCATCTCGAGCGTCATCGACGGAGGGTTACTCAGCGAGCGCAGCTCCGGCAGAACGCGGTGATAGTCGATGACGCCGCTGTCCAGCGAACGATGCATGTCCGAAACGCCGTCGTTATTGTTCAGATGGACGTGTACGAGATAGGGTTCGAGCGCCGCCAGCCAGTCCTTCAACGGCACGTCCGAATATAACCGGGCATGCCCGACATCCAGACACGCGCGCAGATTCGGGTGGTCAACCTCTCTTAAAACCGCGCCAATGATCTCCGGGTCGAACTCCCACATATTCTCGACGGCGATGACGACATCGTACTGGCGCGCATATTCGGCTATCTCGTTCCAAAAGACGACGTTACGCTCGTGCCAGCCTCGCCGGTAGCTATCGGCGCGTATGGCCCCGATGAAATTGGCGTGAAAGATGACTTTTTCGGCGTTGAGTGATCGAGCAATGCGAATGGCGTGCTGGAAACGCTCGATGGCCACCTGATTCGCACGCCTATCGGGGCTGCCCGGAGCGATGTCCATAAACGGGCCATGCAGCATCACCGGGCCGGGAACGGGTTCCAAAAACACCCGGTAAGCTTCAACCGTTTCCCGCCACGCGCCGTCCAGAATGTCGGGGTTGGCAAACACCATCAGTTCCAAACCGAGACCGCATTTAACCGCGACATCGATGCACTCGTGAATGTTGCCCTGTCCGGCGCTGAGGAGTACTCGATCAGCCACGTGGCCGCTCCCTGAGATCGCGGTCGAACGCAGTACATCCTCAGTCTACAACTAAAGCGCAAGCGCTGGCAATCTGTTGCCGTACCGGCCAGCGCCTTACCGTATACGTATCGCATCCCGAACGGCTGGCCGATTAGCGTGGGTAAAAAAGCGTTGTCATGCCTTCGGAAAGCGATCTTCAGGGCATCATCCTTAGCCCTTTCGCCCGTATGCCGGTTGTTCACGAAGCGCCAGCCGAGGTGTCATGCAATTCCTGTTTACCAGACCCGTTGAATGCGCCGGCTACGAACAGCGGTGTTCCCCCTCGAAGCCTGCGGGCGACCAGTAGGGCGGCGTATTCCCCGGCGCGACATCGAGCAGAAACCAGTCGTTTGTCCCGGTATCGAGCAGGGCCAGACTGTACTCGCTGCGCAGGGCCAGCCAGCGCCCGTCCGGGCTAAAACGCGGAAAGTCCGCATAGGTCAGCGCCGGGTCGTCCACATAGGGCCGCGCGCCAGAGTCGGCCAGCCCGACAAGCGGAATGGTCAGGAGGCGGTTCGGCGACGGGCCGCCAAAATCGCGCACTGCCGCCAGCATCGCCGAGCTATCAGGCAGCCACGTCAGATCGAGGATCAGGCTCCACTGGAAACTCAACTGCGTGGGAATCGCGCCGGGCTGGTTGCCGACCATCCAGAACTGGTCGTTGTTGCCAACCGGCGAGTAGACGAACGCGATCAGGTTGCCATCCGGGCTCCAGCGCGGCATACCGACGCTGCCCGTTGTGAAGAAGGTCAGCCGGTATTTCTCGGCGGCGTCGGCGCTGACAACCCACAAATCCGCCTCGCGCACGGTGGGCATGGCGGGCGGCGTCACTCCCGGAGGAGGCTGCGGCGTCGGCTCGGCAGTTGAAGTCGGGTCCGCGCCGGCGATGCGCTTCTCATAGCCGACATAGGCCAGCCACGCGCCATCGGGCGACCACTGCGGCGTATGTTCGTCGCCCGCGACGCTGTAAAAAGTGGGCGTGCCGCCCTGCGCCGGAATCCACGCAATCCGGTATTCATATGGTTCGTCCTCCGCCTGACGGGCGGGCACGTTCAGGTAGCGCGTGGCGCGAACCATCGTGAAGGCGATTTTCGTGCCATCGGGCGACCACTGCGGCTCCCATACGCCCCAGCCGCTATCTGGAATCTCGGTATAGTCCACCAGCTCGCGCACGTCCTCGCCGTCCAGACTGGCGCTGATCATACGCGCCGGTTCAGCGCCGTCCGAGAGCGTCACCAGTAACCGGCAGCCATCGGGCGAAAAACCCCAGAATGTATGGGTCAACGCGCCGAAGGACAACTCGCGGCGCGTGTCAGTGCCGAGGTCGTAAAGCAGCACGCTGTTCGCCTGAGCCGGCACTGTTGCCAGAATCGGGCCGGTCATGGCAGGGCCGGAAAACGGCCCCTGCCCGCGCGCGGGCGCAGCGGCAAACGCCAGAAAGGCCACGACTGAAGCTAACAGCGGCGCGGATCGAGCAAGAGCATAAAGCAAGCTGGTCAAAGGTCGCCCCTCCGGTATAACCTGTGCTGGCGCGAGGCTCTGGCATCCAATCTACCCTAAGAACGGCTAAAACGTAGGGAAATCGTTGTGCAATCCGGTTGTGTCCATGTTAAAGTCTCGTGTGGTCATGGTTCATTGCCCCCAGTGAACCATGGCGCAAGTTCCCCATGCCAAGCGCCCCTCCCCCCTGGGGCGTTTGGACTCTAAGCCCAACGACGGAAATAGCCGCCAGATGAATGTCCGGCATCCCGGTTCATCACGCGACGATCCATCCACCTGATCGCTTGCCAAGTCTTTTTTTAGCTGGCGCCCGGCCCCTCGTTTAGCTCACGCTTAAAGTTACCTTGCACATTAAAAAGACCGTATCGCGGGCGTGGCAAAGGGGTGGCTGAGCCGATGGACGGCAGCGGGATGGAGGTGGCAATCGTGATATATGGGCAGCCCGGCAATCCGGCGTCGACGGTCGGCGGGCCACAGCCGGTGATGGCGATCAAGGGCGCGCTCGATGGAATCGAGCGGCAGGTGCGCGAGCGGCGCAACTGCGCGGCCACCAGTAACTTTAAACAGCGCCCTGCTCCCTCAATGGGATCGGAGACAGGAGCAGGCGCGGCTTGTGGCTGAACGCTGCCGCCGCAACAGCTAGGCGCGCGATTGCGCGTCCATAACCGCGACCGACGTGATCGCCACAATATCCTCTACATCGTCGCCCGCCTGCAGCACATGAACCGGCGCGCCTATGCCCAGCAGGATCGGGCCGATGGTTTGCGCGTTGCCCAGCCGGTTGAGCAGCTTGTAAGCGACGTTGGCCGAACCCAGATCGGGAAACACCAGAACATTGGCGTCCTTCACGCGGCTGAACGGATAGCGCTGTTCGATGATTTCCGGCACGACGGCCACGTCGGCCTGCATTTCGCCATCGATTTTGATGTCGGGCCGTTTCTGGCGCACGATATCGACCGCCTCGCGCACCTTAATGCTGAACGGGTGTGGCGTGCTGCCAAAATTTGAGAACGACAGCATGGCGACTCGCGGCTCGATATCGAGCGTTCGCATGAAGTCCGACGCCAGAATCGCGATTTCCGCCAGCGTCTGAGCATCCGGCTCGATATTGACCGTGGCATCGGTGAACAGATAGACGCGATTCTTGACGATGACGATGTAGACGCCGCTGGCCCGCTTCGTGCCGGGGCGCGTATGGAAAATCTGCAGCGCAGGCCGCACCACGTCCGGATATTCCGCCGTCAGCCCGCTCAGGAAAATGTCGGCATCTCCCGCGTGGACCATCATCGGGCCGAAGTAATTGCGGTCACGAATCAACGTGCGCGCCCGCGCGCGTGTGACGCCATTGCGCTGGCGAAGCTGGTAGAGCAGCTCGCGATAGCGCTCGCGCAGGCTTTCGTCATAGGGATCGACGATGTGCGGCTTAAAGCGCAGCCCCAGTTGGTCGATGATGTGGTGGATTTTATCAGCGCGCCCCAGCAGGATCGGCGTGGCAATGCCTTCATCCGCGACCTGCGCCGCCGCCCGGATGATCTTACTTTCCTCGCCCTCGGCATAGACGACCCGTTTCTTTGGCCCCATCTTCGCCTTGTTGCTGATGCGATTGCGAAGCTCCTGACCGATCCCCTGACGGCTGTACAGGATGTCGCGGTAGGCGGCGATGTCAATCTGGCGGCGTGCGACTCCCGTCGCCATCGCCGCCTGTGCCACTGCGGGAGCCATCCAGATCAGCACGCGTGGGTCGAGCGGCTTGGGCAGCAGGTAATCGCGCCCAAAACGCAGCGCCGTCAGCCCGTAAGCGTTGAGCACGCTGTCCGGCACATCTTCATGGGCCAGCGCCGCCAGCGCCCGCGTCGCCGCCAGCTTCATCTCTTCATTAATGGCGCTTGCGTACACATCGAGCGCGCCGCGAAAGATAAACGGGAAGCACAGGACGTTATTGACCTGATTGGGATAGTCGCTGCGCCCGGTGGCGATAATGGCGTCGGGCCGAACTTCCCGCACCAGTTCGGGCATGATCTCCGGCGTGGGGTTGGCCAGAGCGAAAATGATCGGATCGGGAGCCATCGTTTTCACCATGTCGGGCGTCAGCACGTTGGGCGCGGACAGGCCGAGGAACATATCCGCTCCCTCGATCGCCTCGGCCAGCACGCGGCAACCGCGTTGGGTCGCGAACGCCTGCTTGTAGGGATCCATTCCGATCTCCCGGCCTTCGTAGACCACGCCGTACACGTCGGCCATGACGATATTCTCACGCTTCACGCCCAGCGTCAGATAGAAATTGGCCGTCGCCACCGCGGCAGCCCCGGCTCCGGAAATCACAATCTGAATATCCTCGATCCGCTTGCCCACCAGCGTCAGCGCGTTGAGCAACGCCGCGCCCGAAATGATGGCCGTGCCGTGCTGATCGTCGTGAAAAACGGGAATATCCAGTTCCTCTTGCAGCCGCCGTTCGATTTCAAAGCATTCCGGCGCTTTGATGTCCTCCAGATTGATGCCGCCAAACGAGGGCGCGATGGCCTTGCAGACCGACACGACCGCATCAACGGTTGGAGCGTCGATCTCGATGTCGAAAACATCCACGTCGGCGAAGCGCTTGAATAGAACGCCTTTGCCCTCCATGACCGGCTTGCTCGCCAGCGGGCCGCGGTCGCCCAATCCGAGAATCGCCGTGCCGTTGGAAACGACCGCCACCAGATTGGCTTTGGCGGTCAGTTCGTAGACCGCTACCGGGTTGCGGTCGATCTCAAGCACGGCTTCGGCGACACCGGGGGAGTAGGCCAGTGACAGGTCGCGCTGTGTCTGTAACGGTTTTGTGGGGATGACTTCGATCTTGCCGGGCCGTTCCCGGCGGTGGTACTCAAAAACATCTTCTTTAGTAATCGCCATGGTGCGCTCCTCAGCCGCCCGCCACGCCCCAGACAAGGTGAAACGGCGCGACAGGCAACCGTTAACATTCTAAATCGCGCGTGCGGGGCGCGCTATGCCACAACATTTCGCCCACAACAAGGAAGGTTTTGTGAAAGTCGTGAAATTTATGTGAAATTTCATTAGTTTTGCTATGCGAGGCTATCGTAATGTTGTAATCTGGAAGCAGTCTTAATCATCCATCAATGCATTAAGCTGGGGCGCGGTAATGAGCTACTTTAGTTATCACGATCATCAACACATAGCCAAGCGTCATGCCGGTTCCATCGAACATGACAGCGAGTTGCAGCTTATCTACGACAAGTTTTATGAGCTGCATACGGCGCTCTACAGCCGGCTACGAGACCTCAACTATGACCTGCACGCCGGGGCGGGGACGGCCACACCCATTTCCAGTTTCTCGGTGGTCAATCCCAATCAGACGGAAAACCTGTCCCTGATTTATGGCCGCTCACGTGAGCAGGCGCTGCTGGTCGAACGGCTGATGGGCCGCGAACGCAATGCCGCTAACAGCAATGTCGACATTTGTCGCCATCCGGTCATCGAACTCCGCCTCACCCCCGAACATTTCGTCGTCGAACTGATCGTCTCCCCCGATGCGTGGTGGGACCAGCAAAATCTGGTTGCCAAGCTGGGGATCGCCCGCCACCGCGACACGTTCCGCACGCTGCTGCAGCGCCTCGACGGCGATTTCTGCATCGGCTTCTGGAGCGGCGAAGGGCTAAGCGACATGCACGTGACCACGCGACAGCTTGCGCGCGGCAATTACGCCAATGAGTGGATGAGCACCTTTGGCGATGGTCAGGACTGGCTGCGCGTCGGCATGTGGTATCCACCCGAAGCGCCGGAACTGTCGGCCCGCAACATCCTGCGCGAACTGCTGACCCGCGTCGGCGGCCTCTACAGCATCTATAACTTCCTCCTGTGGACGAGCAACAACGATTTTCATGCCTTCTACAACAGATTCGGCATGAGAACGCCGAACATGCACCTGTCATAACGAGCTTATTCACGGCTTCATCAGGCGTCCTGTAGGACGCCTTTTTATTTGCCGCTTGCGCCTCGGCTCTCGCCCCGCAAGACGAATTTGTTGACGAACATTGCGTTGCCAGTTTAGGATAATGACAGCGCTGTCATCGCCAGACAGGCGCGTTAAATAATTGCTTTTGTTCATTAGGTATAGCGTTATTGAGGGACTTTTTTTGACCAGTCTTAGAGACGTGGCCAGAGTCGCGGGCGTGTCGATGAAAACAGTGTCCCGCGTCGTCAACAACGACCCGAAGGTTGCGCCGGCCACCCGCCAACGCGTTCAGCAGGTGATCGAAGAGATGAATTATCGCCCCAACCTGCTGGCGCGCGGTCTGGCAAACGGCAAAACCAGTACAGCCGGCATCGTCATCAATCTCACCGCCGACGATGTTTTCGGCTATCCCCTGTTCAGCGACTCCCTGCGCGGTATCGCCGAAGCGTTGAATAACCGTCTGGATATGCTGCTGCACCTTGGCCACGGCAAGTTTCCCTATCTCGATCTCTTTCACCGCCACCGCGTCGACGGGCTGATCCTGATGAACATCCCCATGGATGATCCGAATCTGAGAGGCCTGCTCGATAGCGGGCTACCGTGTGTTTTCACCTGCCGGCTGGCCGCTGATGAAACGCGCGCCAACTGGGTCGATCCCGACTTTGCCAGCGGAGCGGAACAGGTCATCGACCATCTCGTCGCCCTTGGCCACACGCGCATCGGCGTGCTGGCGGGGCCAAACCATCTGTTTTCCGCGCATGAACGGGTGCGCGGCGTTCGGGAAGGGCTGAAGCGCTACGGGCTGGAACTGGACGAACGCCTTGTTTGCTATGGCGAACTGTTCACGGGATCGGGCCGCCGGCTGGCAAAACACATCATGGCCCAGCCGGACCCGCCGACCGCGCTGATCTGTAGCGACGATCTCATGGCCTGCGAAGCAATTTACGCGCTGCACGAGCTTGGTTACGACGTGCCGGACGATGTCTCGGTGGTCGGCTGGGACGACAGCAGTCTGGCCCCCGTCTTTCGCCCGCCGCTCACCAGTGTCCGTCAGGATGCCTACCAGAAAGGCGCGCTGGCGGCGAAACGACTGCTCCAACTGATCGCCGCAACCGATCCGGAGCCGCCACAGCAGACGCTGCTGCCCATGAGCCTGATCATACGCGAATCGACCGCCAGAGTGAACCAGCGAAGGGAGAACTACAGCGCACAACAAGTAGCTAAAACCGGATCCTGACAGCACGACAAAACGCCGGCTTATTTCATTTTTCAGGAGATTGGTAATGAGCAGAAAACTTTCCCGACGCAGCTTTTTGAAGGGCGCAGGCGTTTTCGCCGCCGCGCCACTCGCCACCCGCCTCGACCTGTTCCGCACGTTTTCGAAGAGTCCCCTGCTGCAAGACGTGCCCAGCGTCCGGCCCATCACCATCCAGATTAACGATTCGCCATGGTTTGCCGGTTTTGAGGCACTGGTCGATCTCTACGTCGAAACGACGGGCAACGAGGTCAATCTGGACGTATCGCCCTTCGCCGGCATGCTGCAAAAATCGCGCAACGCCGTGCAGGCCCCCGAAAGCGAATTCGACATTCTTAACCTGAACGAACAGTGGTATTCGATGTTCTATCAGGGTGGGCTGGTCGCGCCGCTTCGCGAGATTGACCCGGACTTCGAGCTTGATCCGAATATCATCGAGTACGACTACGCGACCCGCTGGGATTTCGACCTCAACTATTCCGGCCCCAACGGCGAACTCTACGGCCTGCCGATCAACGGCAACATCCAGCTTTACTTCTATCGCAAAGACCTATTCGAGGAAAACGGGCTATCGCCCGCGGAGACGTGGGATGATGTCGCGTCCAACGCCGCGGCGCTGCACAACCCGCCGAACATGCACGGCTTTACGCTGCGGACCAATCCATCAAACTTTGAATTTCAGGCCTATCTCGTCAGCCACGGCGCGGATATCGTCACGCTCGATGCGGAAACCGGCGAGTGGGTCGTGCAGCTTGACACACCGGAAGCCGTCGCCGCGCTCAACACGTGGATCAGTCTGGGCAAGAACTATGGCCCGACCAATCTTGCCGACCTCGATCAGGCCGCAAATCTGGCGCTGATGAACAGCGGGCGGCTCGCGCAGGTTCATATGGTCAGCGCCGCCGCGCCGAACTTCCAGGACCCGAACCAGTCGATCGTGGTCGATCAGGTTGGCGCGGGGGTGGTCCCGGCAGGCCCGGCACGCCGCGCAACGATGTCCGGCATCTGGGTTATGAGTATTCCAACCAACCTGCCCGCCGAACGCCAGCAGGCAGCGCTGACCTTCCTCAAGTGGGCGCTCAGCAAAGAGGCGCAAATCTACTACTCGCAGGCAGGCGCGATCCCGGTGCGGCAGGACGTCTACGAAGAACTATCGGATGATCCGGCGCTCGGCTGGTGGATGTCGGCGGTGGCCGAAAGCACGCCGTACATCGTCGGGCAGGTGCGCCTGGCGGAAGCGCCACAATTCTTTGAAGTGCTCGACCGCCGCACGGTGGAAGCGCTCATCGGCGAACTTTCGCCGGAGGACGCCATGATGGAAGCCGCACGCGAGGTTCATACGATCCTGCAGCAGAGTGGCTACAACGTCCGCGACCTGCGCTCATAAGCGCCCAGTCTCGTCGCTACGGGGCAGCCCGGCACGCGCCGGACTGCCCCACACCTAGACTGAGTGAGACCTGAGAATGGCACGACCAAGCACGCTCGCTGAAGCGCCGCCATCCGCCGGGGCGGCCTCGAAACCTGCCGGCGTTCTCGACTTCTTTGACCGGACGTTCAAATACTGGGCGGTCCTGCCAACAGTGATTGTGCTGACGCTGCTCACCATTCAGCCGGCGCTGCAACTGATCCAGATGAGCGTGTCGGACGTGCAGTTTTCCGGCGGACAGCTCCAGTGGACTTTTGTCGGTCTCGATAACTTTAAATATCTGGCGACAGACGTGGTGTTTCCGGTCGCGCTGCGAAACACGCTCATCTTCGTTGTCTGCGTCGTCGTGATCGAGACTTTCCTCGGCCTTGTGCTGGCGTTCGCCGTCAGCCGGGTCGGGCGCTTTAGCCCCATTTACCGCGCCGTGTTCGTCACGCCCATTCTCATTCCCGCCGTGGCGATCGGCACCATGTGGCGGCTGATGTATGACTACAACTTCGGCATCATCAACCAGATTCTGGCGCTGTTCGGCATCGCGGGGCCGACGTGGACCGGCGACCCGAACCTCGCGCTGATCTCGGTCATGATCGTCGATATCTGGCACTGGACCAGTTTCCTCTTCCTCATCCTGCTGGCAGGCGTCGAGTCGCTGCCTCATGAACTGTCCGAAGCCGCGCGCGTGGACGGCGCGAACGAATGGCAGGTATACCGTCACGTGCTGCTGCCGATGATGCGACCGACGATCATCGTCGCGCTGATGCTGCGAACCATCCTCGCCTTCAAGGTGTTCGACGAAATCTTCCTGCTAACCGGCGGTGGCCCCGGCACGGCCAGCCAGGTCATCAGCATGCACATTTACACCGTTTTCTTCGAACAGTTCCGCCTTGGCTACGGCGCGCTGCTGGCGTTGCTCATGGCGCTCATCATCTCGGTGTTTGTCATTTTCTACCAGTGGGTCAACGCAATGGCCCGAAAGACGATGTAGCCATGATCGCCAGTAGACGACAATCCATTCTGATTCATCTGTTCCTGCTCATCGTGCTGCTCATCGTGCTTGGGCCGCTGCTCTACACGCTGATGACATCGCTCAAGCTGCTGCGCGACATGTTCAGCGGCAGCTTCTTCTTCACCCCAACCCTGGCCAACTACGAAGAGCTGTTCTTCGGGCGGCGCAGCAACTTCCTGCTGCTCACGCGCAACAGCATCATCACGGGTTTGGGCAGCATGCTGGTCATTCTGTTCGTAGCGTCGCTCGGCGCGTACAGCCTCAGCCGCTTCCGCTGGCGCAGGCTCTACAGCGGCCTCATCATGGGCTGGCTGGTGTTCGTACACATGTTGCCGCCGATCATCTTCGTCGGCCCGTATTACCTGAACACGCGCGCCCTCGGCATTTACGACACGCCGCTGGCGACCATCATGGCGCACACCATTCTCAACCTGCCGCTCGCCTTCTGGATGCTGCACAGCTTTTTCTCGGAAGTTCCGCCCGAACTGGAAGAAGCGGCAGCCATCGACGGATGCGGTTACTTCAAGCGTTTCACGCATATCGTGCTGCCTCTGGCGCGCCCCGGCATCGCCGCTACCGCCGTGCTGGTTTTCATCTTTAGCTGGAAGGAATTTCTGTTCGCGCTCAGCCTGACGAGCACCGCCAACGCGAACACGATCCCCATCGGCATCGCCAGCTTCGCGCAGGAATACAACATCCGCTATGGCGAGATGGCCGCCGCCGCGTTCTTCGCCACCATCCCGGCGATCTTTATGGTGGCCTTCGCTCAACGCCATATCGTCAAGGGACTCACGCTTGGCGCGCTGAAAGGCTGAATCAGGCGAACCACGCCGGCCGTTCGCGCGTTTACCGGGCCGGCATCGTTGGAGTTTCAGAGACCATGAACATCGTACTCGTCGTTTTTGACACGCTCCGCAAAGACGCGATCGGCGCATACGGGCAGCCGCCATGGGGCAAGGTCCATACGCCCAATCTCGACCGCTTCGCGCAGGAGGCGCTGGTTTTCGACCGCGTGTATCCCGAAGTGCTGCCAACACTGCCCGCGCGACGCGCGCTCTATACGGGCCAGCGCGTTTATCCGTTCTGGAATGGCGATATCCGGTTGAAGGGTGACTTCGTCGGCGCGCCAGGCTGGGGGCCGATTGACGAAGCGCAGGATACGGTGGCCGAACTGCTACAGGCGGCAGGCTACCGCACCGCGCTGATCTCGGACGTTTATCACATGTTCAAGCCGTCCAAGAATTTCACCCGCGGCTTCGACCAGTGGACCTTCATCCGCGGACAGGAACAGGACCCGTATCGCAGCGGGCCGGAGCCAACCGAAGAAGAGCTGGCCCGGTGGCTAGCCCCTCAGCTTTTCGAGCACGTCCATAACGAACAGAGCGCCATCGACTTCTTGCGTAACTGCCTGCGCAACATGTATGGCCGCACCCACGAAGAGGATTATTTCAACGCTCAGGTCATGATTCAGGCCGCGCGCTGGCTGCAGGAAAATCAGGATGCCGAGAACTTCTATCTGGTGGTCGAAAGCTTCGACCCGCACGAACCGTGGTTCGTGCCGGAGCAGTACCGGCGTCTTTACGACAACTCGGACGCGCAGGAGCAGGTTATCTCGATTTACAACACGACCGAGAAGCTGACGCCGGAGCTGTTACGGCGCGCTCAGGCGAACTACAGCGGTCTGGTGACGATGTGCGACCGCTGGTTTGGCCACCTGATGGAGACGCTGCGCACGCTGGGACGGCTGGACGACACCGTCGTGATCGTCGTCAGCGATCACGGGCATTCCATCGGCGACCGTGATTACATGGGCAAGCGCGGCTACCCGTCCGACCCGTCGGTTTTCGATATCGCCCTGCTGGTGCGCCATCCCGACGGCACAGGCGCGGGTCAGCGCTCCGATCTACTGCTGCAACACACCGACATCTCGGCGCAGGTGCTTGAATTCGCAGGCGTACAACCCCGCCAACCGCTGCACGGCCAGCCATTCTGGACGGCGGCGACAGGCGGCGGCGCGGCGCTCCGCGACCACGCGACGATTGGCTGGGGCAGCACCATCACGGTCGTCGATGACCGCTGGTGGCTGAGCTGCAAGGTCGATGGTTCGGGCGCGTTCCTGCACGACCTGACTGCCCCGGAACCGTTCGCGAGCAATCTTGCGGACGACTATCCCAACGAAGTCAACCGACTGTTCGCGCTCGCGGTTGAGGACGCAGGCGGCCAATTCCCGCCCTATCTGCTCGAACTCGCCGCCACGGAAATGGACGCGCCCGGTTGCAGCGCGCTCGCCGCGCGGGTGTGAATGATGTAGTCGATTCATCCCCCTTTTCCCCGAATTGGGAGAAGGGGGATGAGATATTCGCCGCCTAATTCCCCACGACCCGCTGCAAATCCTCAGGGAATACGTAACGCTGCTGTTGCGGCATGGTACGGACCGGCGCAGGCTCAATCACCGGCGCAGGCTCGCCCGCCTCGACCATGCGCTGGATCAGCCGTTCGCGCAGCATCCGCGATACTTCTGCATGCGTGTCCAGCCCAGCGAGATTGACCAGTTCGTGCGGGTCCGCCTCAAGGTCGTATAAATACTGCTCGACGTAGCGATCTGAACCGGCGTCATTCCACGGGTCGGCGTCGGGCGCGGTGACGCAGTATTTCCAGCGTCGCGTTCGCAACGCCCGCCCTACCTGCGACTCGCTGATCTGGATAAAGACTTCCTCCGGAAAATCGACCGCCTGACGGCGCACCAGCGGGAAGAACGAGCGCCCCTGCATGGTTTCGGGTATGGGCAGCCCTGCGGCGTCGAGCAGCGTCGGCGGGATGTCGATCAGGCTGACTAGCGCGGGCAACTGGCCGCCGCCCTCGAAGCCGGGGCCGATGATCGCCGTCGGCACGCGAATCGAGCTTTCATGGCACGAGCGCTTGTATTCGCTGTTGCGCGTCTTGAAGTGGTTGCCGTGATCCGACGTGAACAGCACGATCGTGTTATCGAGCAGGTTCAGGCTTTTCAGCGCGTCCAGCAGCCGCCCAAATGCCTCGTCCAGTCGCTTCACCATGCCGTAATAGCCGCCGAGGTGCTGGTGTGCGCTGCCCCCAAGCGCAGCCAGATCGGGCGGCATCCAGCGCCCGCTGTAGCGCTCGCGATAACCGTCCGGCGGCGGGTAGTCGTCAAGGTGATTCTGGTGGTGCGGCTCGATATAGGAGATGAAGAGGAAGAACGGGTCGGTTCTGGGCATTTCGAGGTAACGGATCGCCGCATCGGTGACCGCGTCGACGCGATAGCCGGGCAGCTTCACGCGCCGGTTGTCATTATCGTACAGCACTGTATCATAGCTGTCCGAAGAAAACTCCAGCAGGTTGGCCGCCAGCCAGTATTCGTAGCCGCCGCGCTCCGCTTCCGGGACCGGCGTGTGGCCGAGGCGCGTCCAGTAAGTCAGGTTATCTTCACCGGGACGGCGCTCATCGACGCTGGCGAGATGCCACTTGCCGATGTAGCCGGTGGTGTAGCCGCCTTCACGGAAATAATGCGCCAGCGTTTTGGCGTCTGGCGGCAGCGGGATCATGTTGCGGTAGCAGCCGGTCGTCGTGGCGTACATGCCGGTCTGCATGGTTGCGCGCGCCGGGCCGCACACCGGCTGGCAGGTGAAGGAATGGTACACGCTCGTGCCCGTGCGAGCGGCGCGGTCGAAATTCGGCGTCAGGTCCAGCGGATTGCCATGAATGCCGGTGGTGTCCCACCGCTGCTGGTCGGTGAAAAAGACGATGACGTTTGGCCGTGTGGAACGCATGTATGCCTCCGGGAAGTAGCGCGTGCAGCGCGGGCGCTCATCAAGGCATCACTGGCCCGCGCTCAGGATGATAACGCGAAGCCGGGAAATTGGCTGGCCCGGCGGCAAAAGCCGGTCCAAAACTTCTCACCGACCCCTCCGTTTGGAAGCCCGCAGCTTTAGCTGTGGGGAGGAAAAACG